>ENA-UOUL01000007-UOUL01000007.1-bioreactor-metagenome-genome-assembly--contig:-NODE-7-length-290633-cov-35.017883_pt1:240000-290633 | contig 290633 bp, 302 predicted proteins | sample MGYA00249838_ERZ747220 | MGnify/ENA primary metagenome ERZ747220 (study PRJEB28778, sample SAMN05720191) | bioreactor metagenome | isolation source: Anaerobic biogas reactor | place... | reverse complement strand
ATCATTCTATAACGAAAAAGGTTACTATCCTGATAGTATGGGTGTGGTTTTATGGGCTACAGAAACAATGCGTACTAACGGACAAAGCATAGCTATGATATTAAGGCTTATGGGTGCAGAACCAGTTTGGAGTAGTGGTAGGTTTAATAATGTTAAAATCACTCCACTAAACCAACTTGGAAGGCCCAGAATAGACGTAGTTGTCTCCATAAGTGGTCTTTTCCGTGATGCTTTTTCACATACAATAACTATGTTAGACGACGCTTTTCAAAAGGTTGCTGTTCTAAATGAAAGTAGTGCAGATAATTTTGTACGGAAACATTATCTGGAAGATCTAGAGAATTATTTAAACCAGGGATTATATCCTGATGAAGCAAATAATATAGCTATAGCAAGAATATTTGGTCCATCTGCTGAATCTTATGGAACAGGAGTAAGCAACTTGGTTACTACTACAAGTGGATGGGAAGATCAATCAGAACTGGTTGAAACATATCTAAGAAGAATGTCATATTATTACGGAAGAGATAGCTTTGCTGTTGGTGGAATAGATCCTTTCAAAAATCATTTAAAACGAATAGATGCTACTGTTCAGGTAAGAGATGGAATATATGGAATTTTGGATAGTGATGACGTTGTCCAGTTTTTAGGTAGTTTGTCAATGGCTGCTCAATCAGTTTCTGGAAAGGAAGTTAGTATTTATCTTGCTAACAGCCGAACCAATAATGTTAAAATTGAGAGTCTTTCTACCTTCCTGAATACGGAACTCAGAAGTCGTGTTTTAAATCCTAAATGGGCTGAAGGAATGCTTAATAATGGTTTTTCAGGTGCTAATACTATCAGCAAACACGTAGAACATCTCTTTGTGTGGAATGCTGTATCTCCAGAATCTGTGAAAGATTGGATGTGGGATCAGGTTATTGAAACTTATGTATTCAATTCTGATATGAGAAATCAACTATTGCAGGCAAATCCACACGCATTTAAGTCCATTGCGGCTTGGGGGATTGAAGTTGCCCGTAGAGGAATGTGGGTCCCAGATTCTGCAACTTTATCTCAATTAAAAGATCTTTATATTAAGGCAAACGTTGAGTATGGCGTCACTTGCTGTCACCACACTTGTGGAAACATTGCTTTCACTAACTATGTGGTAATGGGTACTTCTTTAAACGTTGACCAACTTAAACAGTTCGCTGCGATTATGGAATCTGCTACTGGTAAAGCGGTAACTGTTGGAACAACTGGAAATCCATCTCATCCCACTAGTTCTGCATCTACTAGCAGTGGAGCATCATCTTCACCCGGTAGTTCATCTGCAGGAAACCAGCCCACCACGGAAAGCTCATCTCAAAGTTCATCTGAATCAGCACCTTCTGAATCAGGTGAAGATAGTTCAAAATCATATGAAGTTTCTGAAAAAGGTTCTTCATCAACATCCCAATCTAGTGTGCCTCTGATGGCTATAGTGGGTGTGTTGATTTTGGTGGGTTTGGTTGGCTTTGGTTACTTCCGTGGAGCTATATTCAAAAAATAACCATAAAATTTTCCCCCCATTTGTTTTTTGGGGTTTATAATCTTTTTTTATTAAAAATAAAGCTGGTCTTTTATAATTATTTTATTATAATTTTAAGGACTTTTTTTACCGATCCTTTGCATTTTAGAAAATCAAGGAATTTTTTATGGACACTATTGGTGCGATTGTATTGCATTTGGGGTCAGCCATTGGACTTCATGTTATGCAAAGTTGGTCTGATTTTTCAATAGATATTAGAAATATTTATATTAAAGTAAACATTAATTTTTATAAAGTATTCTTGATTTAATTTGGTATGTGCTAAAAAAAGTTGGTGAAAATCATGAAAAAACAAACGATTTTTTTGGTGATGACAATTGTTTTTGCATTACTCCTGTGTGGAGCAGTATCAGCAGAAGAAATAAAGGGGAATGTTGATGCAAATCCGTTGAATTCAACGGATAATCAAAGTGTTGCAATCAATAACTTAGAATGTGATCAAGATCCCCGAATTTACGGGATAGTAAAAGAAATTTACAATGAAAGCTCTGGAACCTACACTAAGCTAGTTGATGCTATTCCAGTTAAAGGGGCAGCAGTAACTATAAAAAATCCCACTGATAACTCGATAATTGCCACCGGAACCACTAATCAGAATGGAGAATATGATATCTACTTTTTATCGACTTTGACAGAATTCAAGGTGGAAATAGCGTACTCAACATACAAAACCTATTTTAAAAACGTCATCCCTACCGGTACTCCCATACCAGAAAGCCAACTCAACCACACTTTCATGCCAGATATTGCAATGATATTTTCACACCCTGAAAAAGCAGCCGCCATCAAAATGCTCAATAATCGCAGGTTAATCCATATTGATGGATGGTATGGTACTTCAGATAATGACTGGATAGTGGAGTACGTGAATTTCGCATACCTGGACATGATGATGCCAGGATCAGGTTGGGGAGACTCATGGTATGATGAACTCTTAAAAAGCCCGGCCAACGCTAATTATATGATTTCCCATGCCCATGGGTTCCCATGTGATACTGACACAGACCCTTATGGTGGAGATGGACTACATATGTTAGGTGGCCATGACACCAGCGATACTGAAAATACTCTTGAAAATACTTATATGGGTTCTTACTATGATTTGGCTACTGATGATGCAATTCAAACCAATTTCCAGTACATGGTAGAATATATCTATTATTTACTCGGTGAAACAACCATTAATCCCACCCAGAACGGGAAAAGCCCAATAATGGCTACACCTAACTGGGGTTTGTACCATCCAGACTATCCAACTAAAGTAATAGCTGCTTTCCCATCGCAAGAACAGATTAAAACATGGATAGAATCCAATTTTGGATATACATCTGATGGTAGTTTAAAATGGACGAAAGAAGATTACAGCAACTGGTCAGAAACATCAAGAAATACCGTTTACCAGGAATTTGAAAATTGGTATGACGCCACTAAAACCGACATAACCAGTCCTTTTATAGTAATAGTCAGTTACGGCCCGGGTGGGGAAACTATTAACGCCCTGATAAGAGAATATGAGAATCAAGGTCGAGCAGTTTTAAACCTTTTTGCCCGCGAAGTAACTCCTTCAGCAAGTAGCTTACTAATGGAATTAGTTCTTGGAAAAGATGGTAACGGGCCATTAGGTCGGGGAATATCTGCAATTACATCATTGTACAGTTTCTCACTTAACTACGCAAATCTCGCTGATAATGGTGCCTTAAGTGAACTTGAAAAAATTAATTTAGAGGTCATTAAAGCCCTCCAGCTATCCGATATGAACAGTTTAACCAACCCACTGGGGGCTCAATCAGAATGGATCTACGCAGTGACCTACCCCTACTTTGAAGGGATTTTCAGTCCGGTAGTGTTATCTTACACCGATGAAAACGGAATAGAACATCCCTTAGATGCAGGAGTGCAAAAAATAGTAACTTTAACCAACAAATGGGCCTTACTCAAAGAATTATCCAATTTTGAAAAGAAAATAGCCATAATTCTCTACAATTACCCGCCAGGAAAAGCAGAAATGGGCGCATCATACTTGGATGTTTTCCAGAGCTTGCATGACCTTCTAACAAAACTAAAATATGAGGGTTATGATCTTGGAACCGAAGAAATACCCACCCCTAATGAACTGTACACTCTAGTTGCTGAATTCGGTAACAAAGGTAGCTGGGCACAGCCCCTACTAGATCAATATGTAAATAAGTACCGAGAAAAACTACAAATCAATGGCCAACTGGTAAATCCAGACACGTACCATTCCTGGTTCAACCAGTTACCAGCAACCCTACAGTTGCAGGTTATAGAAAAATGGGGTAATCCTCTGGGTGATATCATGGTTTCATCAGGATCAATCGTTATACCTGGTATAGTACTGGGCAACGTGTTGATCACAGTACAACCCAGCAGAGGATGGGAGGAAGTCGAAAACTACCATGATGAATACCTACCACCACACCACCAGTACATAGCATTGTACAAATGGCTGGAAGAAGCCTTCAATGCCAATGTAATGATACACATGGGGACCCACGGAACCATGGAATGGCTCCCAGGACGGCACGTAGGGTTACAGGAAGATGATTGGCCATTCCAATTATCTAACATACCTAACATCAATCCCTACATAGTTTCCAACCCTGGTGAAGGTTTGGTGGCCAAGGATAGGGCTAACGCACTAATCATAGACCACATGACACCAGCCATGGTCCGTTCTGGTTTGTACGGTGATTTGATAGTTATGCATGACTTGATACACCAGTATCAAAACGCTTTGAACGTGGGTAACTACCAGATTTTACCAGCATTAGCAACACAGATAACAGTAAAAGTTAATGAATTAGGCCTAGAATCACAGGCAACAGGACAAAACTTTGAAGAATGGCTGGATAAAATCCATCTATTGTTACATGAAATCGAAAAGGATATCATACCCCTCGGTTTGCATAGCCTCGGGAAAGTTCTAACTGGTGATGAACTAGTGGAAGAAGTTTTCACAATAGTATCATCCATGACTGATATCATGGATCACATGAAAACTGAACTTTATCCAAGAATAACAGTTAGCTATTATGACATGCACAAAGTAACCTTGTATACAGATGAGTTAGATGCCATAGATAACCAGATTAGGGATTACATAGAACGAATAGTGAATGGTGATGAACCAACCAGTTTAAGTGTCACCAGCACTGATTTACTGGATGACTTACAATATTGCAAACAAATCATTAACAAAATAAGGGCAAACCAGGAATGGGAGAGTCTTTTAAACGCCCTTAGTGGTGGATTTGTCACAGCTGGTTTAGGGGCTGATCCGGCCTATGCTGATGTTTTACCAACTGGTAAAAATTTCTACAGTGCTAATCCTAAGAAAATGCCCACTAAGGCAGCATGGGAAACAGCAAAAATAGTAGTAGATCAACTAATAGTTGACTACTACCAAAAACATGGAAACTTCCCAGAAACCATTGGAATGGTCATGTGGGGCACTGAACTACTACGAACTGATGGTATTGCCATTGGTGAGTTTTTGTACCTTTTAGGTGTCCAACCGATTTGGAATAGCAATGGGGATGTGCAGAGTACTCCCACCTTAATTCCACTGGAAGACTTGACCGTCACCATTGACGGTGTTACCATGAAGAGACCCCGTATTGATGTTTTCACCACAGCAGTCACTGGAAATGAGATCTGGATCAACCTCATGAACAATGCTGTTAAACTGGCTGCAAATGCACCAGGAGAAACTGATAAAGAAAATAACATTAAAAAACATCTTCTTGAAAATGATTCTCTAGATCGTGTATTTGGTCTCAGAGGGCTGGTTTTAGAGGGAACTGGTGTCTGTGATTTGGTACCTAATACCAGTAAATGGAGTACCAGTGATGATCTAGCCAGTGTATATCTTTCCCGGGTTTCTTACGCCTGGAGATCAACTGATAACGGTATCCAAATTAGTCAGAATAGGAACACTTTCCAGTATTTACTAAGAAACATGGACATGGTAACTCAGACCATTGATAGTACCTGGAGATTACTGGACACTGATGACTACTATGACTGGTTTGGTGGAATGTTCCTTGCATCAACTAGTTTAGGTGGAAATCCTGATGCCATACTGGCAGATATTAGAAACAAAAATAATGTGATAACCAGAACAATAAAAGAAGAAGTTGAACTGGAGATAAGATCCCAGCTTCTTAACCCAACCTACCAGGATTCGCTGCTGGGCACTGCCAGTGGTTGGATAGAGTATGCCTCCCGTTACGAGAATTTGTTTGGGATGCAAGCTACCACAGGGTGTGTTTCAAACAAGATGTGGACAATGGCTGCTCAAAATCTCTTAAATGACCGTTTCACTCCAGTCACTGACTACCAAGCCTCTGCTACCCAGAGCATGATAGGGTGGGTTATTGAAGCTGCCCGTCGAGATATGTGGCAACCCGATGCCCAACTCCTGTCCACATTAAAGGACAAATATATACAAAGCGTCAATGAGTATGGGGTGTGTTGCTGCCACCACACCTGTGGAAACCTGGCCTTCAACCAGTACATCTTAGTAGGTTCTTCCCTAGGCACAGCTCAATTACAGCAATACTCTGCAGTAGTGCAGGATGCTACCGGCAAATTAATCACAAATGGCACTTCTGGAAGTACTGAAACCTCGGCTCAGAATGGGCAGACCGGACCAAATTCTAAAAACACTAGGGGTGATGAAACGTCCCGAGGAAGAGTTTTGCTTGGTGATGTATCTGCAACCCAAGTCACGTCCACATCCGAGCCACAGGTAAGTGGAGGGGATGGTAATGGTTATGAGGTCAGCATGGTCAGCCCCCAGGGCTCACCCCAGTCCAACATGCCCTTGGTGGCCTTGGTTGGGGTACTGTTACTGGTGGGACTGGTGGGCTTAGGCTACTTCCGGAGCAATATACGGGGGTGGTTCAGGAAATAACCCTGTATTCTTCTTTATTTTATATAATATTAATAATACTATAAAAAACTGGAATATTGTATTAAAATATTCAAAAGTATTACAAAAAATCTCGATTAGCTAAATAAGTAATAATATAAATTAAATAGAAAGTATTATAAAGTATTTGACCAAACCTTATGGTGATTAACATGATGGAATTACTATGGAAGCTGGGAATATTATCAGTGGTACTGGTTTTTGGGGTTAAAATTGGTCTGGCCATGGGATTTGCTGGCTTATCCAGGAAAGTAGCTGCAGCTATAATCCTAGGATATGGGGGAGGCATACTCTTACTAACCTACATTGCCAGTGGTTTTGTAGATCAGCTTCAGGGATTTGTATATGATTATAGTTCGATCCTGGGAATTGCCATGGCCGCTATCATCCTCTACGCTGGATTTCATACCCTGAAGGAATGGAAAATAAACGAAAAAAACAGTATCAGCGCCACTTGCTTGGCTATGATCGCTCCCTGCCCCTGTTGTTTTGGAGCCGCAGTGGCAGCCATCATCATTGCTGCACCCATGATCGGTGCCTCGGCCATGGTGGTGGGAGAATATGCCGTTTTAACTCTCATCGTAGTCATGACGGTATGTTACCTCATCTCTGGACTAATAGGGCGAGCATTAAACAAACCCTATCCAGTTTTGCTAGGTAACTTCATGTTATTTGCTGGTTTCTACTTTTTAACTTCAGCTATTGTAATTCCCAATTTTGGCACAGTTTTAAATCAAGAAATGAGTCCTTTAAACATTCCTGATCTCTGGATGTTTATATTCGCCCTGCTAATCGTAGTAATATTGGCAGTGGCTGGCTATTATATGACTAGCCGTAAAAGTCCTCTTTTAAACCAGAAATCAGACAGCACATCAGAAATTCTCAAAAAAAATACATAGGGTGATTAAATTATGGTAGCTATTCCAGGCAGTGAAATATTAGGTTCAGCATTACACGTCATATCCCAAAGCCTACTAATACCGGTAATTATTGGCCTTTTGGCCTTTATGATCTACGCCATAGTAAGCTTCGGAGGACTGATCTCCGAATACACCAGTAGAATAAGAATTGAAACCAAGCAGATAGAAAAAATAATTAGTGAATTCTCAAACCCGGGTACGCCGGATAATATTATAGAGATCATGGAACAGAACCAGGACCTTCCCTACGGGTACCGGGAGACCATCACCAGGATAGCTTCTCACCCTGAGATGGGTAGCAAATCTCGGGAAGCCCTGGCCCGAAAACTTATAGAAAAGGAAGAGGCCAGAGCCGCTAAAAGCTTAGAGAAAACGGACATGGTCACCCGTCTGGGTCCTACCCTGGGGTTGATGGGAACTTTGATACCTATGGGGCCAGGTCTGGCTGCCCTGGGTGCGGGGGATATTAATGCTTTGGCCCAGGCCATAATCATTGCCTTCGATACCACGGTGGTGGGTCTAGCAGCAGGTGGAATAGCCTATGTAATATCCAAGGTCCGAAGAAGATGGTACGAGGAATATCTGTCAAACTTGGATGCATTGTGTGAATCGGCACTGGAGGTGATGGAACATGGTCAGACGCAAACGACGTATCCTGTCCGATCATGATGAAGATCCCATGGCTGGTTCTGCCAACCTGGTAGATGCCATGCTGGTACTCTCGGTAGGATTCCTCATCTTCCTGGTACTCTCCTGGAACATGCAAAATGTGATCTTTGCCGACATGACCCCTGAGGAACGTCAACAAACCATGGAGGCCATGAAACGGGTAGCAGAAATAGAGATGGGGAAAGAACTTAATCAAACACCCCAGACCAAGTCCGGATCCGGTGAAGGCTATGTACAGAAAGGAACAGTTTATCAGGACCCCCAAAGTGGAAAACTAATCATGGTGGAGGGTTGATCGATATTTACGGAGTGTCCAGGGGGATGCTCTGTAAATTAAACCCATACTTTATGAAGAACAAAGTGTCTCAGTGGATAAATAAGGAATACCATGAAACTGAAACTCATCCGTTACACCACGGGGGTGGTATTGATTAAGAACCTGGAAGACAGATACGGCTCCCGGGATAATTTGAAAACACTGATAAAAAAGGATCCTGAAAATTTTTTGTACCACTTAGACTGGGAAACTTGGCAACATCACCAGGAAAATCCCCGGGCATTGGTGGAAGAAAGTGAAACCATCTTCCTCCGTAACCAACAGATAGGCTTGCACCACCTGAATTTACTGAAGGTTATCAAAAAAGAGAAACCTAATTCCATAGATAACTTGTCCTCTATCCTCAACCAGGATCCAGAGGAAGTTAAAAAGCAAGTACAGATATTAGCCCAGGAAGGTCTGTTAAAATTGGTACCTGGTCCTGATGGGGATGAAATACCCCTGGTTGATTTTAAAAAAATAGAGATCGAGATTTGATGTTACATCACTAATTTTTTCACACTCGGAGTTATCTAAATATTTACAAACTGTTACTTCTTCTGGATTGAGGTTGTGAGGCAAATTAAAGAACGAACATATTCGCCAGCTGCAGACTCAGTATAACCAACAGGGTTCCGCTGAAAAACATATAATCCTTTGAATCCAGGCTAGTTTTGGCACGGTAAGTCCGGGTATTCTCGGAATAACCACGGGACATCATACTCAGATAAACGTTTTCACCCTGTTCAAAGGCCCGAAGAAACATCATAGTAATCGTTTCTCCTACTTTCCTTAATCTCCACTTATAAGAGGTTTTGTTACTAAATATATCAAAGCAACGGGTGGACTGGGCATTTAAAATATTCTCAAGTTGATCGTAGAAGAAAAACAGGTACCTAACCGTAAGGTTCAGGAGCATGGCCAATTGGTGGGGTACTCCTAGTCTCTGTGCAGAGGCCACCAGATCCTGCATGGAAGTGGATGATGATAAAAAGACAATGGCCGTAATTGCCACTACCATTCTGGATAGGAGTAAAGCTCCGAAAAACAAGCCATAATCTGTAATATGCAGCCAACCAAAAGGCCCAGTCCAGATCACAGTTCCTGGTTGGAAGAATGGTTGAATTAAAGCTATTAATCCTCCGAATGGTATGATGAGGGCTATTCGTTTTATGGCATACTTGGGAGTTATATTGGATATGGAAATCAGAATTAGAAGGTACAACTCCATTAAGGCCAGAATCACGATGCTGGTGCTGGAAACTGCATATATTATGATTAACATTGCAGATATGAGCTTTATTCGTCCGTCCAGGTTGTGTATGAAGCTTTCTTTCTGGGCTTCCCGATCGATCTCTGATATTCCTTCCATAAATATCTTCCATTAGTTTTTTGATAAAAAAATTAGAAAAAAAATGGATAGGAGCTAAAAAAGCTCCATTTAGGGTTATTCTTGGCCATTACCTTTTTTACTGATGATATAAGCCAATCCCAGCATTACCAGCACAACTAATATCGTCCCGAATATGAGGGCTATTACCCCGCCCCAGGGATTGTCTTCCATGCCAGGTATGGCGTAGTCCGGTAATGGTGATTCGAACACTGCTTCGGATTCTGGGACTCCCAAACTTTCCGCGGCACTTTCCAGTCCATCGGGATTGCTTGAGGCCAAAAAAGGTGCTAAGATGGCTATAACTATGGCTATGGCCAGGCCACCAATCACCAGGTTACGATTCTTGGTGTTCATTGCAATGCCTCCTTTTTACTGCTACTAACCCAGTCAGCTAACAAATCGGGACGCACATTGTCAATTCCCAGGATCACCACAACAGAGATCACACCTTCAATGACACCAATCACGGCGTGATAAAGCCCCATAAAAACAATTCCTTCTGCCAGTGGGAAAGTACCGGCCCAAGCCATTTCTATGGCACATGCTATGGCTGCCAGGAATATGGATGCCCATCCAGCAAGGAAGATTGCTGGTATTCTTCCAACTCCTTTTAAAACTTTGTAGGCATAGAATCCAACGAAACCGCCAATAAGCCCCATGTTAACTATGTTAGCTCCTAAGGCTGTCATTCCACCGTCGCCGAATATTAAACCCTGTAAAATCAGTACAATGGATAAAACCAGTACTGCAGCCCAGGGACTGAAAAATATAATTGCTATCAACGCTGCGCCTACCATATGACCACTGGTTCCCCAGGGTATGGGTACGTTCATGGCTTGAATAGCGAATATACCTGCAGCCAGAACAGCCAAGAGGGGTATGTTCTTCTCATCCAGGTTCTCCCTGGCCCATCTAAGAGCAAAACCTATAGCTACAATGGCAATGAACCAGTAGATCGCACACTGCCATAACGGAATAAAACCATCTGGTATATGCATATTTTTTCCCTCCTAATTTTTTTGAGGTTAACGTTAATCATCAGATTAGATCACTATCATTGTTTTTTACTAGATCTTCGGGTATTACCTTTTTTCCAATCCATCAATAAAAGTAACACTTCTTGTTCCTCTGAATCATCTAAATCAGTGGGGTTAACCTTATTATATGGTGATTAATTTCATCATATATACCTTCCTATAAGTATTACTATCTGGGGATTTTCAGTATTTTTTGTAATAAAAAGGTAATACTGAAAACAAATCTGAGGCTAAAAAGTAATACACAAACTTTATATATGGAGATCACCACATTCCAAATATCATTATAAATCATTAATAATTTGGTGATACACTTGGCACCTAAACCAAAAGATATGAAGGATGATTTCTGGAAATCAAAGGATATCAAAATCTCTATCGGTGAGATCGAGGAAAAAGATACCAAGAAAATGGGGGAAGAAGTCCCTATGGGTCCAACTCCCAAGCCTCATGTAACCGATCTTCGATCATGGGACATGAAGTTGCTGGATAGATACGAACCATTCTACGCACCATTCTGTGACATGTGCTGCTTATGCACCTTCGGAAAATGCGACCTAACCGAAAAGAAAGGAGCATGTGGAATTGATTCTGCTGCACAACAAGCCCGGATTGTACTTCTGGCATGTAACATTGGTACTGCCGCCCATGCTGGACATGCCCGGCACCTGGTGGACCATCTGATAAATGATTTTGGAGCAGATTATCCCATAGATCTGGGAATGAATATCGACATCGAAGCACCATTAATCAGAACTTTAATGGGTAAAAAACCCGAAAAGCTGGGTGATCTTAGAGAAGTAATATCATATGTTGAAGAACAGATGTCACACCTATTATCTGCTTGTCATACTGGACAAGAAGGGAGCAGTCTAGATTTTGAATCTAAAGCACTTCATTCGGGGATGATGGATGATTTAGCACGTGAAGTTGGGGATATAGCTCAAATTGTGGCCTTGAACATGCCAAAAGGGGATGAAAACGCCCCTCTGGTTGAACTGGGTGTGGGAACCATAGATGCCAAAAAACCAGTAGTGCTCTGCATTGGTCATAATGTTCTCCCCGGTGCAGGAATCATGGATTACTTGGATGAAACAGGTCAGGAAGAAGATTTAGAGGTCTGTGGTATATGCTGTGCAGCCATAGATGTTACTCGTTATAACGACCGGGCTAAAGTTGTAGGACCCCTATCTAAACAGCTAAAATTCATTCGTAGCGGTATAGCAGATGTTATTGTAGTTGATGAACAATGTATACGCACGGATGTTCTTGAAGAAGCATTAAATAAGAATTGTGCCGTCATCGCCACCACCGATAAGATGTGTTTAGGACTTCCGGATATGACGAGAGAAGATACCGATAAAATCGTTTCAAAACTAGTCAACAAGGAAATACCTGGGGCTTTAATCCTGGACTCAGAAAAAGTGGGGGAAGTTTCCGTTAAAGTGGCTAAAATATTAGCTCCTGAACGTGAAAAACTAAAATTTTTACCGGAATTGGATGAAATACAAAAAATGGCTTCTGACTGTACTGAATGTGGATGGTGTAATCGAGTTTGTCCCAACAGCAAGCCCATGATGGAGGCTGTTGTGGCGGCAAGTAAAGGTGACTTTTCCAAGCTCCAGGAGCTATACGAATACGATGTATGTTACAGTTGCGGCAGGTGCGAACAGGAATGTGAAAGGGACCTTCCCCTAATGGATTTCGTAACTAAAGTTGGAGAACACTTCGTTAAAGATGAAAAATTCAGTATACGTGCTGGAAGAGGGCCAGTACAAGATGTAGAAATCCGAAGAGTAGGAGCTCCATTAGTTCTAGGGGATATACCTGGTGTAATAGCCTTTGTGGGGTGTTCAAACTATCCAGATGGTGGGAAAGAAGTAGCTGAAATGGCCAAGGAGTTTTTGGAACGTAACTACATTGTGGTTGCCACGGGTTGTGGAGCCATGTCCATTGGTGAATACAAAGACGAGGAAGGAAAAACACTCTATGAACAGTACAGTGGAGACTTCGATGCTCGTGGCCTGGTAAATATGGGGTCATGTGTATCAAATGCCCATATCTCAGGTGCATGTATTAAAATAGCCAACATATTCGCCAAAAAACCACTGGAAGGCAACTTCGAGGAAATAGCCGACTACATCCTGAACAGGGTCGGTGCATGTGGGGTGGCCTGGGGTGCCTACAGCCAGAAAGCAGCGGCAATCGCTACTGGAGTTAACCGCTGGGGTATCCCAGTGGTGATAGGGCCACATGGATCAAAGTATCGTCGGCTTTATCTGGGCCGAGCAGATAAGAAGGATAACTGGAAAATAAAAGATCTGAGAACTGGCAAAATAATGGATGGAGAACCAGCGCCAGAACATTTGATCTACGCAGCTGAAACAGTAGAGGAGTCTATGCCCATGATAGCTAAGCTGTGCATAAGGCCCAACGACACTGCTAAGGGCAGGCAAATCAAACTAAATCATTATATAGATCTATACAAGCGTTACTTCGGTGTCCTTCCCCCGGATATTAACCTCTTTGTCCGTAACGACAAAGACATACCAATCACTCATAAAAAAGAAGTGAAAGACTTACTGGAAGAAGTAGGATGGGAACCTAGGGAAATACCACAGGAACCATCTCTCATGGGATTAGATGGTGATTAAATTGAGTAACGATAGAGTAATACCCTGGCAACCAACGGTTATTGCTGGACCAAAACAAGCCCTTCTGGTTACACCTGAAACTGCGGAATTAATGATACGAAAGTCAAAAAGGCCTTTACTCGTTTTAGGACCTCTGGTTAAGGAGGAACCACTACTTTCCCTGGCGGTGGGTATAGCTGAAAAATGGGATCTTCCAGTGGTAACCACCGGAGATGCTTACAAAGCATTCAGGGAAAAGGACCTTGATTCAGTTGCTTATGGTGCCATTGAAATAGTCAATCTCCTTAAAGACCCTGAATGGGTGGGAGTAAACGGGGAAGGACAACATGATCTGGTGATCTTTTTGGGATGCATATATTACCTGGCTTCACAAGGATTATCGGCACTGAAACACTATGCCCCCCATCTTAAGACCTTGACTATTTGCAAGTTCTTCCATTCCAATGCTGATGCATCTTTCCCCAATATGAAAGATGAAGAATGGTTAAAATATCTGGCCAAGATGGCAGGACAATAATTAGATATCATATAAAAAGAGGATGAACGGAGGAAATTGGATGTTTGAGGATATACCCGTTGATGTAAGCCCCATGTATGAGGGTGAAAGAATAAGATCAGCCAACATGTTTGTGGAGCTGGCCGGTCCCAAGTCATGGGGCGCGGAACTGGTTCAAGTGGAAGAAACTGTAGAAGATGGCAAGGTGGAAGTCATAGGTCCGGAACTGCAGGATATGGGGGAAGGGGACATCCATCCCCTGGGCATAAAGATCGAAATCCAGGGAGAAGCATTGGAGAAGGAACTGGAGGGTGTAATTGAGCGCAGAACCCACGAACTTTGCAACTACATAAAAGGGTTCATGCATCTCAACCAGAGGGACCAGATCTGGTGCAGGGTTAGTAAAGAAGCTCTTGAAGCAGGGTTTAAACTGGAAGATCTTGCTAAAGCATTACTAATCTTATTTAAAGAGGAATACCCTATTATTGAATCAATAGCCATCACCATCATGACTGATGAAGACGAAGTCCAGAGATTCGTGGAAAAAGCCCGACTCCAGTATGAACAAAGGGATGCCCGGGCTCGTGAACTCTCAGATGAAGATGTGGATGTTTTCTATGGTTGTGTCATGTGCCAGTCCTTTGCACCCACCCACGTGTGTGTGGTCACCCCGGATCGAACCGCCCTGTGTGGAGCCATCAACTGGTTCGACTGCCGTGCCGCGGCTAAAATGGATCCAGATGGGCCTATATTTGAAATTGAAAAGGGTGAAGTTTTAGATGAAGTAAAAGGAGAATATTCCACGGTAAACGAGGTTGTATCCCAACGTTCACAGGGTACCTTCGACACAGTGTATCTGCACAGTGTATTCGGACACCCCCACACTTCCTGTGGATGTTTCGAAGCAGTGGCATTCTACATCCCGGAACTGGATGGTATTGGCATTGTGGACCGGGATTTCCGGGGAGAAACACCACTGGGAATACCATTTTCGGCCATGGCCGGGCAGTGTTCAGGTGGAAAACAGGTGGAAGGATTCACTGGGCTTAGCCTGGAATACATGCGTTCACCAAAGTTTTTACAAGCCGACGGGGGATACGAACGGATAATATGGCTACCTAAAGAGATAAAAGAATCTCTGTCCGAATACATCCCTGGGGATCTGAAGGATAAAATACCCACCGAAGAGGAATCTGCCAATATAAAAGATATGCGGGCTTTTTTGGAAGAAAAGGGGCATCCTATCCTGGATAGATTGGAAGGCACTCCAGGGGAAGTGGAAGAAGCCCCTGTCCAGGAGGAAGAGTCTGTTGAATATGCTGAAATGGACATGGAAGCAATGCCAGTAGCTCCAGTTGCCTACGCCCCGGAATTTACCATGCCTGCATCGGGTGGGGTGAAAATCATCTTTAAGAATGCAAAAATCTACGCCGAGAAGGTGATTATTAAAAAAAATTAAACATCTAAAAATGGTATTTCATCAAGGAGGATCAATTTGATTATTGCAATCAGTGGCAAAGGTGGAGTTGGTAAGACCCTGATCTCATCACTTCTTATTAAGGAGCTATCTGAAACTGGGAAGGATATTCTGGCCATAGATGCTGACCCGGATTCCAACCTTCCTGAAGCCCTGGGAGTTGATGTGGATCGTACCGTGGGAGATATCCGGGAAGAACTCAAAAATGACACAGCCCAGGGTAAAATTCCCACCGGGATGAACAAATGGGATATACTGGACTACAAGATTATGGAGTCCATTGTTGAAACTCCGGAATATGATCTTCTGGTCATGGGGCGTCCTGAAGGGAGTGGCTGTTACTGTGCAGTTAACAACATGCTCCGCAGGATTATTGAGAATCTCTCCGAAAACTATGACTTCATAATAATTGACACTGAAGCCGGACTGGAACATTTAAGCCGCAGAACCACCCAGAATGTGGATGTAATGCTGGTTGTTACTGACAACTCCAGAAGGGGGATGTTAACTGCCCATCGAATTGGGGATCTGGCTGGTGAACTGGAAATCAAATTCCAGGATCTGTACCTCGTCTTAAATAGGGTTCGGCCTGAAGTTGAAGAAGAGATTGTCAAGAAAGCCCAGGAAACTGGCCTTGAAATCCTGGGAATTGTACATGAAGATGATAAGGTCACGGAATATGATTTGGAGGGAAAACCTCTGGTGGAATTACCAGACGATTCTAAGACATTGATGGCAGTATCCGGGATTTTGTCCCGAATTTTAAGAGAATAGGGTGTGGGTATATGGATAAAATATCGCAACTTCTTAAACTATTGGAAAAAACAGATTATTTAGAAATAAATGAATTTCGTATGGATTTTGATGAATTAGAACTGCAACTGGCCCCTGCCATGCAGCGAATAATGCAGCAAGCTGTACAACAACAAGCCGTGGTGAAGCAAGCTTCGGAGATTGAATCACTGGAATTTACACCACCAGTACAGGACTACCCAGGAGAGGTAGCAGAGGTACAACTGGGGGCCGGAAGCCGCAAACCAGTATTTTTAGGTGGTCAAAAAGCCCTATACCGTTTTGAGGATCCCCAGCCCAATCCGCCAGTGGTTACCTTCGATGTATTCGATATCCCCATGCCTGGACTGCCTAGGCCCATAAGGGAACACTTCTCTGATGTTATGGATCACCCTGGGGACTGGGCGAAAAAGGCGGTGAAGGAATTTGGAGCTAACATGGTCACCATTCACCTAATTGGCACTGGTCCCAAGGTTATGGACAAAACACCCCGTGAAGCGGCTCAGGACATAGAGGAAGTACTGCAAGCGGTGGACGTGCCCCTGGTGGTGGGTGGTTCCGGTGATCCACAGAAAGACCCGGTGATCCTGGAAGCAGCTGCAGCTGCAGCTGAAGGAGAAAGATGCCTTTTAGCCTCGGCTAACCTGGATCTGGACTACCGGATGGTGGCCAAAGCTGCAGTTGATTATAATCACGCAGTTTTAAGCTGGGCCATCACAGATGTGAACATGCAAAAGACCCTCAACAAGTACCTGATGAAGGAGGGACTCACCCCCAACGATATAGTCATGGACCCCACTACCTGTGCCCTGGGATATGGTATCGAATTTTCCATTGACGTCATCACCCGGACCAGACTGGCTGCCCTGAAAGGAGACCAGGACCTGCAGATGCCCATGAGCTCTGGAACCACCAACGCCTGGGGATCCAGGGAAGCCTGGATGAAAAACGATGACTGGGGACCCACCGACTACCGGGGCCCCATCTGGGAGATCGTCACTGGTTTGACCATGATGCTCTGTGGAGTGGATATATTCATGATGCTGCACCCCCTATCAGTGCAGCTATTAAGCGAAATAGGCTCCACATTCACCAAGGAGTACCTCAGCACTGATGTACCTGACATATCAAACTGGATAACGGAGTTGGAATAGGAGGTTATGAGTATGCAACTTACAGCCATGGATATTTATAAATTACTCCCCAAGACCAATTGTGAAGATTGTGGAGAGGCCTCCTGCATGGCCTTTGCCACTAAACTATCCGAAAAAGAGACACAACTGGATCTGTGCACTGAACTGGAGTCAGAGGCATTCACAGAACTGGAAGCCATGCTTGCACCCGCAGTAAGGGAGATCACCATTGGTACAGGTGACAAGACGGTAACCATAGGTGGAGACGAGGTTCTGTACCGTTATGAGTTAACCTACTACAATCCCACTGCCCTGGTAATTGACATCGCCGATAACCTGTCTTCTGATGAATTCCAGGAAAGGGTTAAAACCATCCAGGGCACCGAGTTTGAGAGGATCGGTGAAATACTCAAACTTGATGCCATAGCACTCCGGAATGCCTCTGGAGACCCGGCGAAATTCGCCGAAGCAGCAACCAAACTCAAAGATACCAGGTTCCCCCTGGTTCTATGTTCATTCGACCCGGAGGCTATGAGAGCGGCCCTGGAAAAAGTTGGGGATGAAAAACCCCTTATCTACGCAGTTAACGAGTCTAACCTGGAAGAAATGGCGGCATTAGCCCTGGAGTACCATTGTCCCCTGACCATCTTCAGCCCTAACGACCTGGAGAAGATGAAGAACATCAGTCGGGCTCTGAGGAGTAAGGGAATAGAGGATATAGTCCTGGATCCAGGAACCTTTGTGGAAGCTGGTGTAGGGGATAGTCTGGATGATTTTGTTATGATCCGGAGGTTGGCAGTGGAAGAAAGGGATGAGGACTTCCGATTCCCCATACTGGGCATACCCGCCCTCACCTGGTTGTACGAAAAGGATGAAGTCCAGGGAGGTATTAGGGAGGCTACCATTGCTGCTACCTTAATGAACAAGTATGCAGATGTTCTGATATTCCATGGAACCAGTATATGGGAACTAATTCCAGTCCTGACTCTAAGACAGGGTATCTACACTGACCCCAGAAAGCCCCAGGCAGTGGATGCCGGACTTTATGAGTTTGGGGATGTGGATCAGGATTCACCAGTCCTGATGACCACCAACTTCGCCCTCACCTTCTACACCGTGGAAGGGGATATCAAGGGCAAAGCCAATACCTATCTGTTGGTGCTGGATACTGAGGGACGTGCGGTGGATGTTTCCCTGGCTGGTGGTCAGCTTAATGCCGAGGCAGTGGCTGATCTCATTAAAGAAACTGGTGTGGAAGAAAAGGTAAAAACACGAACTCTGATTATCCCTGGACTGGCTGCTCCGGTCAGTGGTGAAATTGAGGATGAAAGTGGATGGGAAGTTCTGGTGGGCCCCAGAGACTCTTCAGCTGTACCTGGCTTCCTATCCGACCTGAAAGAAAAATCTTAATTGGATATAGGGAAGTGATTAACATGAAAACCTTGATGGTGGTGGATCCCAGGCGCTGCAGTGAATGTCAAGACTGTATAAACGCCTGCCAGAAGGAACACGGAGTGGCTCGTGTAAAAAAAAGCAGCACAGTGCCCATTTTCTGTATGCACTGCCACCCAGATAAAGCACCATGTGCCAGGATATGCCCAACCGGAGCCATTAAAGAGGATGAAGGCACACTGATGGTGGATGAGGATGCATGTATACTCTGCCGCCTGTGCATGATAGCCTGTCCAGTGGGGATGATGATCATCGATGAAGACCACAAATCTGTGCAGAAGTGCACCCTGTGCCTTGATGCCGAGGGCGTTATACCGGCCTGTGTAGATGCCTGTAAAGACAACGTTCTGAAGATCTTCTCGGTGGAGGATCTGGAGGAGCTTAAGAAGGATCTTTCCTTTACTGAAGTCTTGAACGAAGCAATGAAGGTCTACCAGGACAAGGTAGGATGATGAGGGCACGGCCAAAGGGATGATCTGGGCTCCTCTCTTTTTTTTTAAATAAACAGTTGATAATTTAAATAAATCAAAAAAGGAATAAAAACAAGGAATTATGGGATGATTAATAGATGTAGAATGTATCTAGCATGATCTGAATTCCTTCTTCAGCATGTTTAAGTACTTCAGGATCCCCTGCAAACCAGAGGTAGTACAGGAGACCTAACTTTTTATAGGAAACAGCCAGTATATCAGTGGGAACCACCTCGTTGTTCTCGGCCACCACTTGGTAAACTTCCATGCCATCCCGGTTGAACATGTCCTCAGAGATGATGGTACTGTTCTGGATGGACAGCACATTCCTCAACATCTCGGCAAATTCATCGGAGCTTATATCTTCTACATCTGCTTGTCTGTTAAGGGATAGGTTAATGGCGCTGTTGGCATAGTAACCCTTAACAATTTTTTTGGGATCAGGGGTGTCCATTAGATCCCATTCCCCGGGATAGTTAAAGGAAACTTCGCCATTGTCGTAGGTGAGTATACTTCTTTCCTTTGCAGTTTTTCTAATTTTATTTATGGCCTCTTCTGCCTTGTCCTGGACGTATTTATATTCATCTTCGTGGAAAGTCTTCAGGAGGATGTCTAAAGCTACTTTGTCACCTATATTTCCTAGTGCTTCTGCAGCTTTTCCTCTAACGTGTCTATGTTTCTCTAATGACTTCCCATGTGATAAAGAATCAATTAAAACCGGAACTGCTCTTTCGTCCCCTATTTTCCCCAGAATTTCAGCTGCTCTTCCCCGTACACGCCAGCTTCCAGTTTTGAAGACGTTTATAACAAGAGGAACCGATATTTCCCCCATCTTCACCAGGGATGATGCTGCCTTCCATCTCACATCCGCATCATCATCGTCCAGGGCCTCTAAAAGGATGGGGATGGCCCGTTCATCCTTCATCTTACCCAGAGCCACTGCGGCATATTTACGCACGTGCCAGTCCCGGTCATTAAGGGCCTTAATTATGGATGGAACCGCCTCTTCATCTCCGATCATACCCAGGGAATTGGCGGCGTGTCTCCGCACAGTCCAATCATTATCTTTCAGGGCTTTAATCAGGGCTTCAGTGGCCTGGATGTTCCCAATTTCTCCCAAAGCCCAGGCAGCTTTCCAGCGTACTTCTTCGTCAGGATCTTCTTCTAAAGCCTGGATTAGGGCGTCAATGGCGGATTCATCCCCTATAATTCCTAGTGCCTCAGCTGAATTCTCTCTAACTCCAGTTAAGATGGTGTAATTTTTATGCCAGTTTTTGTAAAGCAAAGCATTAATCAGGTGCTCCACAGCCCTCTTATCACCCACCTTTTTAAGACCAAAGGTGGCTTCTTTTCGGGTGATGTAATCATCATCATATAAAGCCCGGATTAGTCCTTCCACGTCCCCATTCTCTATTAGTTCATCAATATCTGGTTCTAATGAGTTCATGATTGATCTGCCCCCCTTCTATATTATCTCCTCTTATATTTACATTTTTAATTCTTATAATATCTCCTTTAATAGTCTTAGAAGATGGGGATGTTCTTTAATGAGACTCATCATCGACAATTTAGATATCGACTCCAGATCATACCCATCTAGGAATTTAGTTATTACATTGAAGTCATCATCTCTTAATTTATCAAATACACGACGATACTTAAGGGATTTTTTTAGGTCTTTTCCAACTGTGATCCTGCATAGTTTCTCGTATCTTTTCAGAAAACTGGCCGAGGCATCATTTCTCTCCACAGATTCTGCTGCCACTTCACCTGCAATTTTAGCACACTCCACAGTAGTGTGTATTCCACCACCTGAGAGAGCGTTAACCTGCCCTGCTGCATCCCCTACCACCAGAAAACCGTCGGTGTAGATGGGGTCAACCATCCCTGTGAGGGGAACACCACCCACGTTGAGTTCTACAGGGGTGGCAGATAGTTGTGATGTGAATTTTTGGAGGTAATGATATGCGTGGTGGGGTGAATTCCTAACACCCACTCCTACATTTGCCACTCCCTCCCCTTTGGGAAATACCCACAGATAGCCACCCGGAGCCAGGTTCTCTCCCAAGTGAAATTCTATGTAATGGAGATCCACATCCACACCCACCATTTCGTACTGGGCACAGGAACCCAGATCGTAGGGAGTTTTTTGGGTGTTAAGCCCTGCCAATGGGGCAATTTGGGATTCAACACCATCGGCGGCTATTACCAGGTCCGCTTTAATTTCCATGGTTTTTCCCATGTGCTTGGCCACCACTCCACAGACTTTTTCATCCTCCCTTATCAGATCAGTAACCATGGTTTTAACCATAACATCAGTCCCAGCCCGTGCTGATTCAATGGCCAGGTGTTTATCAAATGCTTTTCTTTCTAATATGTATCCCCCTACCTCTTTGCCTTTTAATTTAACCCGGTTACCATCTGGGGAACATATGATCCCTCCATATATCTCGGCACAAACATATTTAGGTGAGGGCTGCATTTCAAGGGTGTCAAAGGTGCTGCGAAATGTTCCTCCAGCACACTGGACGGGAGTTCCTATCTCCTGACGTTTTTCAATCATGAGCACGTCCAGGCCATTTTTAGATGCAAATAGCGAGGCGGTTGACCCGCCCACTCTTCCTCCAATGACCACCACATCGTACTTCATTCCGGAGCCTCCTTTTTAATGGCGCCCAGGGGACATACTTGAAGACAATATCCGCAGTTTTCGCAGCCTTCATTGATCACCAGAATGTTATCGCTAAGTTTCAAACATTTTTGAGGGCAAACCGCTATGCAGACTCCGCAATATCCACAACAATCAGGAAGTCTTTCTATTTTAGGCACCCCACAATTACACTATGAGAAATATATTCATTGATAGGTATGGCTATGATTCTTATATAAATTACTAATTAGTTCAACTCCTCTTTGTTGTATCATAGGGATTACTAAGCATATAATATTCTATAAACTCCACAGAACATTTTTTAACACTTTTAAAGATTAATTTAAATTTTTAATACCATAAAATCCATGAATTAATGGTGGATGCTGTTTAATTAAGTGGAAATCTGTTCCCGCTCCAACCTAACCGTTAAGTTAATATATGATATTGCACCAAGTTCGTTGTATGCAGGGGTGCCCGAGCGGCCAAAGGGGGAGGACTTAAGATCCTCTGGCGTAGGCCTTCGAGGGTTCGAATCCCTTCCCCTGCACTGTAGTTAGTTTTAATTACTGCCCTAGTGGCTCAGTCGGTAGAGCGATACCTTGGTAAGGTATAGGTCGGGGGTTCGATTCCCCCCTAGGGCTTTCAAATGTATATTTAACCTTAAAGTTACAATTCCACCTTATATATTGTTTGTGAAAGCCTTTTATTTTACTGAAAGTTATTTTACTCTGGGGATTGTTAATTGGCCCCCATAATTGTGCTTTCTAAAGGGGGGGTGAAAATGATACTCCATATCCATCCGGAGTTCATGATTCGGGCAATGGTGACTCATACTTTTTGAGGAGTAAGAAGTCATTAGCAAGATCCTTAGAATCGACAATAATGGAGTTAAAGATCCGAAAATTATAGGAACCAATTCATAAACGATGGTCATCCTTAACTGGCATGGCCTCCACCTCTAGGTTAAGGGATAATTTACTAACTCCTAATTACTAGAAATATAGTATAGAATGTAAAATGATGTTCACAAAAAAAGAAGTGTTAAAATGTCTAAAGCTTTGGATATAGTGATGGCTGGAGTTATATCCGGAATTGTGGCTTTCACCACCTCACAGTTGGGGGTTACTGGCACCATCATAGGCGCTGTCCTAGGATCTATGCTGTTCCAGGTAATGTCACACATTTTCAGGGAACCACTGGATGGAGTTAAAACCCAGCGGGTGGAACGCAGCATCTTTTACATCTTTCCTCTGGTGGTAATTCTGATAATTGAAATTGTGTACCTCTTCTACATTTTTTCACTTTCACCGGGAGATTTATTCTTCGCACTGGAAAGGGCCACGGATTGGAATCTGTTCCGTACCATAGGACTAGCCCTCCTGGTAATGGGATTATTTCCCTTTGTTGAAGGTGGACTGGGTTATGAAAAAAGCATATCACGAAGGTATGGATACGTAGTCTTGGCCGTGGGGGTGGTGAAACTATTAGGCGGATTTGCTGACTTTAATTCAGCCATTGTAGATTTGTATTCCCCTATATTTTATCAACTCAACGAAATAATTTCTATAATGGTAATCTTAGCGCTCTTGTACGTGATAATCGCCATCACCCGGGAATCAGTCACTTTTATCTATGAGAAGGAACAAAATTAAAAAGGATCACCCTCTAGTTAACCAGGAAAAATGGAATTATACTGATATAATGACCAAGAGAGCGAAAAACAGCACCCTTAAGGCTATTCTGGATGTAATATTATATGAAAGTCCTTCCACCCAGGATGAGATTGCAGAAAACCTGGGATTGACACGTAGATATGTGACCAAACTCCTCCAACCCCTGGTAAAAAAAGGAGTAGTTCGAAGAGCATATATATTAGATTTCAAGAAATTTGACGAGTTTTCTGAGATATTTCATGAAGAAGCAACTTCCCGTGAACATGCCGGGTCCTACCTGATCAAGGAAATGCTCAGTGACATGGCCCAACATGTTTGTCAGCAGCTAGAAATGTCTTTTGAGGCATTCCTTAACCATGACACTGCACTGGCTGAAGAAGCCCTGAAATTAGATTATATCACTAATAATATGTTGGAAAAGGTTCGTTCTTCAGTGGAAACTGCGGTATCCATGAATCCTTATTCTGAATTCAGTAAAACCATGATATTTGGAGAAATTGCCTTTGATCTGGAGCGTATTGGTGATCATTCCTGTCATATAGCTAATTTTGCTTCAAATGAGTCTTATGAGATTGATGCAGAAATGATGGATATAGTTAAATCCATGTACGATACTGCCTGTAGAATGATGACTCATTCCATGAATGCATTCACCAACGAAAAACTGGAACTCAAAGACAAGGTCATGGACTATGAGGAAGAGTTGCACAATCTTCAAGGTGAAGCCATGGGGAGAATAGCCCATCAGATGGCTGAAGATGATCTGATGGACCAGGAAAGATCCACCTATTACATATATCTCTCCCGGGTGGTCAAGGCCTTTGAAAGGATCGGTGATATCTCCATCGAGATCATGGACACTGCTGGAGAGTTCTACCGGAACATCCCCCGAACCACCACTCCGGAAAGGTTTCAGAATAGGTATAAAAAGTCTTCAAAATTTTAATGGATGGATAGAGGATACTAAATCTCCCTATTCAATGGATTGAAAGTGTATATAAGCATAATTTAGAAAAATGCGTTTTTTTTTGGTGTTCTAGATCATACCATCCATTTTCACAAGAGGTAAAGTGATTAGAATGAAGACTCCCCACCCCCTACTTTATTTCACAAATAGTGATATATTAAACACAATCAGTAACCCTTAAATAGAATGTCTGGTTACTCTGGAATTGAAGGTGATTTGGACCACAGTGTACAATGAGGATCATTGTTCATTCAAGGATTAACTCTCCCCCAGGAGTGAAGACAAAAAAAATTTAAAAGTGTAAATAGGGTGGAATCTATCCACTAACCCTATTTTTTCTCATCCTATATTTTTTGGTCTTGATTAATCTTCAGTAGTGAAATAAGTTTCTTAAAAACTTCAGGAGTCTAATCACAGTATAATTATAAATACTGCTAATGGAAATTATTCTCTAATCAGTATTTTTTATGGTGATTTCGCAATGAAATTGAAACATGGCCTGGGATTAGTACTAATCTTAATAATTGCCACCGCCGTTTACAGCACCATCATTACCGAGAAGCAGTACGAACGAATTGATGTGGCTGGTTCTACTTCTGTACAGCCCGTGGCTGAAGCACTGGCCCAGGAGTATATGAAAGCCCATCCCAGAGTTAAGATCACTGTCCAGGGGGGAGGATCTGGACTGGGTATTCGCAGTGTTTCACAAGATATAGTTGCCATTGGAACTAGTTCCATGGAATTAAATGATAACGAGGGTGGAAAGCTGAAGGAATATGTTATTGGAAAGGAAGGGATTGTGGTGGCTGTCAACCTAAAAAATCCTGTGGACGTCATTAGCAAAGATGATTTGAGGGCTATTTTCACTGGAAATATAAGTAACTGGAAGGAATTAGGGGGTCCGGATGCTCCCATAAATGTGGTAGTTCGAGAAGATGGCTCTGGAACCAGGAAAACATTCGATGATCTGGTATTGAAAAAAACTGACAAGGTTAAAAGTGATGCCATTGTCCAGATTTCCACGGAGTCCATTAAACTGGTTGTGGAACAGGACCCCAATGCCATTGGCTATATTTCACTGGCCCATATGAGCCCCAACGTTAAGGCCGTGAAAGTGGATGGAGTGTATCCATCCATGGAAACCATTCTTGGTGGCACCTATGAATTACATAGGCCATTCCTCTTTTTAACCAAAGGAGAGGCTAAGGGGGCGGTAAAGGAGTTTCTTGAGTGGTGTTTAAGTCCGGAAGGCCAGAAAATTGTGGAAAATGAAAAAATAGTCCCTGTAGCGTCTTAAATTACACGATATATTCTATCTGAACATGAAATAGAGGTTATCAAAATGTCTCGATGGAATGAAGAGTTTTTCATTGAAAAAGGACTTCTCTTAACAGCGGTATCATCAATTATCATCATAACCCTCATCATTGTATTCATCTTCAAGGAAGGTCTACCTGCAATCCAAAGCTATGGATTTATAAATTTCATATTCGGAATGGATTGGGCACCATCCAGTGGACAATATGGGGTGTTCCCCATGATCATAGGTTCATTGGGCATAACTGCGCTTTCTTTGTTAATGGCTGTCCCCCTGGGGATACTGTGTGCCATATTTTTGGCAGAAGTGGCACCAGCCAGGATGAGGAAAATATTAAATCCCACCATCCAGACTCTGGCTGGAATTCCATCGGTTGTTTACGGATTCTTCGGATTGATCCTGCTGGTGCCCTTCATGAGGATCCACTTCGGGGGGACTGGTTTTAGCATGTTCACCGCATCTATCATACTAACCATCATGATCCTGCCCATAATTGTCAGCGTATCTGAAGACGCCATTAGATCTATTCCCCAGGAATATAAAGAAGCTTCGTTGGCATTGGGAGCCACTCACTGGCAGACCATCAAAAATGTCATTTTCCCAGCTGCCATACCCGGAGTGATAACCTCAGTAATTCTGGGGATGGGACGCGCAATTGGTGAAACACTGGCCATAATTATGGTGGCGGGTAACGTGGTACAGATACCAGGTTCCATAATGGACCCGGTAAGGGCATTGACCTCTAATATTGCCATTGAGATGGGTTATGCCACGGGTATACACTACAACGCCCTGTTTGCCACAGGCATCGTGCTCATATTTATGATCATCATACTCCTAGTCCTGGCCAACTACCTGCACTACAAGAAGAAAGTAACTGTTGGAGGAGGATACCTATGATGGCAACTACGAGGTTCTGGAGAAACAAAGGTGGGGGATTGTAGATTGCACAGAATCATACCTCCTAAAATAGCCCAGAAGATAATGGACGTAATATTCTGGGCTTCAGGGATCATCACCCTGCTGATTTTGCTGATGGTCATTGGTTACGTGTTTTACAAGGGCCTGCCAGTAATTAACTTGGAATTTCTATTCACAGATCCCATGGACTCTGGTAAGGCTGGTGGAATATTTCCCATGATTGTTTCCAGTTTATATGTGACTTTCATCGCAGTTTTAGTGTCAGCCCCGATAGGAGTGGGTGCAGCATTATATTTAGCAGAGTATGCAGGAGAAAATAGGACGGTCAGGTTGATCCGCTTCGGAGCCGAAACCCTGTCATCCATTCCTTCCATAATATTTGGGTTGTTTGGTTTAGCATTCTTCGTGATCTATCTTCGAATGGGATGGAGCGTTCTATCTGGAGGATTAACATTGGCACTGATGGCTTTACCCACCATTCTGGCGGCTTCGGAGGTTTCCATAGAATCCATCAATAAATCCTATGCCCAGGGTAGCCTGGCACTGGGAGCAACCAAGTGGCAGACAGTATCTAAAGTGGTTATACCAGCCGCGTTACCAGGAATAACAACTGGAATCATTCTGGGAATGGCAAGGGCCATAGCCGAAGCCGCTGCCATATTGTATACCGTGGGGGCAGCACTAATAACTCCCATATCCCTGCTTGATCCGGCACGACCCTTACCACTGCACCTCTACATCCTGGCCACCGAGGGGATATCCCTGGATAATGCCTGGGGCACCGCAGCTGTGTTGGTGATTTTGATCCTCATAATTACCGTGACCACCAATACCCTGGTGGATCGTTACCGAAAACAGATGATGGGGCGATAAGAAAATGGAATATATAATAGAAGCAGAAAATCTCAACGTTTACTTCGATGAATTACACATCCTAAAAGGCGTAAGTCTGAAAATTCCTAAAAATACAGTAACAGCCCTTATAGGTCCCTCTGGTTGTGGGAAGTCCACCTTCATTCGCACCCTGAACCGGATGAATGATCTCATCAGCACCTTCCGTATGGATGGAACCGTGCTTTTAGATGGAGAAGATATCTACAATCCCAAAGTAGACGTGGTGGATCTGCGCAAGAGGGTGGGTATGGTTTTCCAGAAGCCCAACCCATTCCCTAAATCCATATTTGATAACGTTGCATATGGCTTGAGGGTGCACGGAATTAATGATAAGGATATTTTGGAGCATAAGGTGGAAGAAGCACTTAAAGGAGCAGCCCTGTGGGATGAGGTGGAAAACATACTAGATAAATCGGCGATGGGGCTATCAGGAGGACAACAGCAACGTCTGTGCATTGCCCGAACCATCGCTGTGGAACCAGAGGTTATACTCATGGATGAGCCTTGTTCCGCCCTGGATCCCATATCCACCACCAAGATCGAGGATCTGATACACAAGCTGAAGAAGGATTACACCATCATCATCGTCACCCACAATATGCAACAAGCCACCCGGGTTTCTAAATACGCAGCCTTCTTCCTGCACGGGGAAATAGTGGAGAATGGACGCACTGAACAAATATTCCTGGAACCATGTGATCAGCGTACCGAAGATTATATCACAGGCCGATTTGGCTGACTAAATTTAATTCAAGTGGGGTTATAAAATGGAGAAAAGACATCCGAGAATATTGTTTCGAAGGAGATTAAAGGAATTAAGGGAAGATGTAGAGCAGATGGGTAAAAAAACCATGCAGGCCTATCGAGATTCCATTAAAGTACTGTTTAATTATGATGAGGAGAAGGTTAAGAGCGTGATTGAGACTGCGCAAAAGATCGATGAAATGAACTACAACCTTGAACACAAGACCCTGAGTATCATCGTCGCTGAACAGCCGGTGGCTGGGGATCTGAGATTCATTGAAGCCTGTATCAAGATCGGAAGCCATTTGAAGAGAATTGGCTACCTGGCCAGTAACATCACAGAGGTGGCCAAGCAGATCAAGGATCAGGAGGTTCCTGAAAAACCCATGGACGATATTGTGCACATGGCCGATATTGTGGAGAACATGGTGAGCAAGAGCCTCACCACCTTCCTGGGACAGAACATGGACACCGCCCGTGAACTGAGAAGGGATGATGATAAGGTTGATGATCTATTTGACCGGGCCATGAGCGATGTTACTAAGTGCATGATTGATGACCCGGAAACCATCTCTTACCTGGTTTATCTACTGTTCTTAGCCCGTATACTGGAAAGAATAGCTGACCGGGCGGAGAACATTGGAGACCGCACCATCTTCATGATTACATGTAAAAAACCATAGGAAAGATATTTTTTTCTATTTCCTATCTTTTTTTTGATAAAAAAAAGGACAGATCCAACACTTTTTCTAAGTCACTGGAAAAAAATCTCACTACTATTTTAACCGACCAGTGGACTTCCTGGCGGCCCAACACTGAATACAGACCCCGATGGGCAGTCCAGCTGTGTGTGTATCAGCGGCGAGTATTTTAACATCCAGGGCGGTGGTTTTCCCACCCAGGCCCATGGGTCCGATCCCAGTGGAGTTTACCTGGTTTAAAATCTCTTCTTCCAACTGGGCCAGCTTTTCATCCGGGTTTCTAACCCCCACCTCGCCCAGAAGTGCCTTTTTGGACATTTTAAGGGCCAGGTCAGAGGATCCTCCTACACCAACACCGATGATGATGGGTGGACAGGGCTTGCCCCCAGCAACCAGCACAGTATCCAGGACAAAATTTTTAACCCCCTCTACTCCTTCACCAGGAAGGGCCATTTTAAGGGCGTTGTTATTTTCGGAGCCAAAACCCTTGGGGAACACCGTTATCTCCAGATAGTCTCCTTCTACTAACTCCACATCTATCTGGGGGATTAACTGGCCGGTGTTGGTCCCGGTATTTTTACGGGTGAAGGGGTCCACCACGTTGGGACGGAGGGGCACTTCCCTGGTGGCACGCTCTACTCCTCTACGGATCCCCTGGTAGAGGTTCTCCACCTGCACTTTTCCCAGTTTCACGAAGATAATAGGCAAGCCAGTGTCCTGACAGAGCGGAACCCCCATATCCTCAGCGGCTTCAATGTTATCCAGAACCGCCCCCAGGTTAAGACGGGCAACCTCTTCTGTTTCATCATGGTAGGCATCTTTAAGGGCCTTTTTCACATCTGAAGGGAGATAAATAACTGCTTTTTTAAAGAGGCGGCATACCTCCTCTTCCACTCTCTCCTGGCTTATCATAAAAATCAGGTAAAATCTAGGAGATGATCAGTATTTCATGATCATCTTAACTTTTTCCAGTTCCCTGGCCACGCGATCTCTTTTCTCGGCGAGGATATCCTCAGAGCTTACTTTAAGGGCTTTGGTGGGACATATTGACACGCAGAGTGGTACCTCCTCTCCCTGGCACAGGTCACATTTGGTGGCGATTCCATACTCATTGAGTTGGATAGCTCCCACTGGACAGAAATCACGACACAAACCACATCCTATGCAATCATCTTCATGGATGATGATGGCCCCGTCCACTTCTTCTATAGCCCCTTCCGGACAGACTGCCAGGCAAGGAGCCCGGTCCTCGGCACAGTGCAAGCAGAATAAGGGAACTCCACTCACCACTCTTATGGCATTTTTGGGACATATGCGTTCACATTTACCGCATTCATCACATAGCTCCGGCTTGGAAATCAGTTCCTTCATATTCAGGCCTCCTTGTCCAGGGCTTTCTTGGCCCGGCTGTTGGCAGTGACAATATGGATCAACTCCGAACCTCGCCGGGTCTTCTTCTTCATACTGGAGATCTTCTTAATATGTTCCAACTGGCGCTGGGCCTGTAACTGGTCCGTGTCTACCTTAGCAATTGCTCGCTGGGAACAGGCCTTGATACAGGCCGGAGTATCTCGATCGGGACATTGATGGCACTTATGGGCTTTTCGCTCGTGGATGGTCACTGCTCCGAAGGGACATACCATCAGGCAGAGACCGCAACCTATGCATCGTTCTTCATCTATCCTTCCCTCACTAATGGCCTCGGTGGGGCAGATGAGTTCGCAGGGAGCATCTTCACATTGCTGGCAGATGATGGGATAGTACGATCCTTCCACTTCCCGAACCAGAATTCTGGAGGTGCCATAAATCTGGGCACAGGCATCCTGACAGTCCAGGCAGCCATCACAGAGTTCAGGTTGGATGATTATTTTTTCCAAGGCTGAGCCTCCTATATTTTTAATTCACTGCACAGGGCATTAACCTGGTTCTGGATGCGCAGGCGTTCCTGTTCACTGAGGTGTTTGAACCTTTTCTGGGCGTTGAGGTACTCGTCCACGGGTTTCCGCTGCAGGGGACGGTAGGTCACCCTGAACTCCCCATCCACTATCTCATAAAGTATCCAGGAACCTGTTTCAACAGCTAATCGGCCTAATTCTATGGTTTTTGAGGGATCATAACCCCACCCCGTGGTGCAAGGCTGGTGAAGGTGTATGTAGGCGGGTCCTTCCGTTTCCTTGGCTTTCTGCACCTTTTTCACAAAATCTTCCGGGTATGATATGGAGGCAGTGGCCACGTAGGGCACTCCATGGGCGGCCATGATCATGGGGATGTTCTTTTTTGGTTTGTCTTCACCAAAACTCTCCTTACCATGGGGGCTGGTGGTGGTGGAGGCCCCATAAGGTGTGGCTCCACTGCGCTGCACCCCGGTGTTCATGTAGGCCTCGTTATCGTAACAGATGTAGATTATCTTGTGTCCCCTCTCCATGGCTCCTGATAGGGCCTGCAACCCAATATCTGCAGTTCCACCATCTCCAGCGAATGCAACTACTTGGGCATCTTTTCCCTGTGATTTAAGGGCTCTTTCAACACCAGATGCAACTGCCGCAGCGTTTTCAAAGGCCACATGTATCCAGGGAATCTCCCAGGCAGTTTCTGGGTAAGGGGTAGTGATAACCTCCAGACAGCCAGTGGCAGACACAGCCACGGTGTTCTTGCCAAGTGCTTTAAGGGCCAGTCTAACACCTATCGTGGCTCCGCAGCCTGCACATCCTCGATGTCCAGGGGCCAGGAATTCTTCTGTACTGATTTCCATTTAAACTTCCTCCTTTTTAAGTCCTATCCATTCAACCTCACGGGTGGGGTTTTTAGCTTTAGCAACAATCTCTTTGACGTATTCAGGGGTTATATCACGTCCTCCCAATCCGGCGATAAACCCATATGCATCAGCATTGGTTTTGGCCTTAATCTCGTTGTAGAGAACTCCTCCTATCCCGAAGGAGATGTTTTTGTCCAGAACCGCAACCCGGGATGCTTTCTCCAGCACCTCCTTAATATCCTCCCAGGGGAAGGGACGATATACACGGATTTTTAGGAGCCCTACTTTTTCTCCTTCTTCTCTAAGTGAATCTATAACATCTTTAATTGTACCACATACAGATCCCATAGCTACGATAATGATTTCTGCATCATCACACCGATACTTTTCGATTAAATCATATTCTCTTCCGAATATTTCTCTAAACTCCTGGTTAGCCTGGGCCATAACCTCTTTGGACTTTTCCATGGCTAGTTCTATGTCGTATCGTGCTTCCATGTAGTACTCTGGATCGGTGAAGGTACCGATGGACATGGGCTTTTCCGGGTCCAGGAAGGCGTACGGCTTGTAGGGTGGTAAGAATTGGTCTACCTGTTCCTGGCTGGGCACATCCAGGGGTTCCACGGTGTGGGTTAGGAAGTATCCGTCAATACAGACCATGCAGGGCAGCAAGACTTCCGGGTCCTCAGCGACGCGATAGGCTATCAACACAGCATCTAAGGCTTCCTGAGCATTTTCTGCGTATATCTGCAGCCATCCAGAGTCTCGTTCTGATATGGTGTCCTGTTGGTCATTCCAGATGCTTAAAGGGGCGGACAATGCACGGTTGGCATCCACCAGAACCACTGGACTTCTCATACCCGCGGTGGCAAAGAGTATCTCGTGCATCAGTGCCAGTCCCTGTGAGGAGGTTGCGGTGAAAACCCTGACACCGGCACTCGATGCTCCTAGAGCAGCACTTATAGCACTGTGTTCTGATTCTACCCTGATATATTCAGTTTTTAAATCTCCATCTGCCGTGAATTTTGCGAGGTATTCGGATATGGTGGTCTGAGGGGTGATGGGGTAAACAGGCACCACATCTGGTTTCGCCATTTTCACTGCTTCGGCCACGGCCCGGTTGGAAGTCATAACTTTCAGTACCATCTCTATCCCCTCTCCATTCTAATAGCTTCAACTGGACACTCTTCGGCGCATATTCCGCATCCTTTACAGTAATCGTAATCGATGTCGTGGTCCTGGCTTATGCATCCTTCTGGACAGAAAAGAATGCAGTTATCACAGTCTATGCATTTATCCTTATCCAGGACTGGTTTGAATGTTCTCCAGCTCCCGGTTTTGTTCTGCCGGGTGCTGCCTGGTTCTTTAACTGCTGCTCCTGTGTTTACCATTAGATCACCTTAATAGTCTTATTTCACCTTTTCATAGGCAATTTCAGCTGCTATGGCGTTTTTCTCGCCAATTTTGCCTGGGAATGTTTCTTTAGTTATTTTTATGATTGAATCCAGGGAAACTTCTTCTGTTACTTTGGCAAACGCTCCTAACATTACTGTGTTCACAATGGGGACGCCCAGTGTTTCCAGGGCAATTCCGGTAGCGTCGATGGTGTGAACTTCCACACCATCCAACTTCAAATCCTCTTCGCTATTGACTATTACTTTGCCCCCTTCTTTAAGCCCAGAAATTATGTCCACGGCTTCTTGTAATGTTTCATCCAGTACTACAACGTAATCAGGATTATAAACTTGATATCTCCTTCTGATAGGCTTATCATGTATTCTTGAAAAAGCCATTACTGGTGCGCCTTTTCTTTCAGCACCGAAAAATGGGAATGCTTGACAGTATTTTCCATCTTCAAAGGCTGCTTTTGCTAGTATCTCTGCGGCGGTCACTGCTCCTTGCCCGCCACGTCCGTGAAAGCGAATTTCAATCATCTATTTACCTCCATTCCTCATAGTTAATCATTATAAATTTTTAATATATATAAGTGTTGGATGAAGTTTGATATATTAAAGGGACTTATTTCATGAAAAAAAATAGTAGCAATGAATAAAAAAAATGGAAACTAAATTAACGTCTTTGATTATACCAATACTACTAGGGGGATATTCATGAGTGAATGGATAGATGTTGAAAGAGAAACTGAGAACAAGGAAAAAGATAATATTTGGGAACCAGAAACTGTTGGAGAATCTATTCAGGGTATTTACATAGAAAAAGAAGAGAATGTGGGGCAGTTCAAGAGTAAGATGTACTTCCTTAAAACCGAGGAGGGAGAGAAGAAAATCTGGGGGTCCACTGTTCTGGATGATCTGATGGGGAAGGTTCCTCTGGGCAGTGAGGTGCGCATCATATATCAGGGCAAACAACCCTCAAAATCAGGCAGACAACCCTGGAAGGATTACAAAGTACAGTACCGATCAGTGAAAAAAAGTTAGAACCAGATTAAAAAAGAGAAACTGGCTTAGTATCTAGGATAAGATAATGGTAAAAACTGGAGTCTTCAAGGAATAAGCTTATGAAAGTACTCATCATCACGGCCCAACTGGCCAGTCCCCTGGTAAAAAAGGTCACAGCACAATCAGAACATGAAATCCATATTTTAACTGTTGAAACGCCTATAGCTGCATTTTTAACACCTCAGCGGATAGTGGCTGAGTTGAAGAAAGTTTCAGGGATAGAACTTGAGTCACTGGATATGATAATCACCCCTGGGCTTTTAAGAAAGGATGTCAGTCCAGTGGAAGAGGCCATGGCCATACCTACCTACAAGGGATCCACAGATGCAGCTGATCTGGGAGTGGTCCTGGAGATGCTGGACAAAATTGATCTGTCACCAAAAAAACCGGCAGATAAGCTTATAGAAGATGAGCTACGGCGAAGAGCACTTAAATACATTCATGACTTTGAAAAAGACTCTGAAAATATTAAAAAACTACTAAAAAAACCTGAAAACATCATGGTGGGAAGCCTCCCTGTGGGGGAGGACTTCCCCATGAGAGTCCTGGCTGAAATTGCCAACGCCCCCCTTCTAAGCCCGGAAAACTTACTGAAAAGGGCGGAGTACTTCGTTAAATCCGGTGCTGATCTGGTGGATCTGGGAATGCTAGCTGGAGAGGACCTGAAAAGCAGAATACCACCCATGGTAAATCTTTTAAAGGAAAAACTTGACGTTCCCATCAGTATCGATACCCTAAACCCGGCGGAGATTGAAGTGGCAGTTGAATCAGGGGTGGATCTGGTTTTAAGCCTGGACCACGGCAACTACCAGGAACTGGTACCCCTGCTTAAAGAAAGGAAAGTACCAGCAGTACTATTACCCACTAATTACAGTCAAAACTGGGTACCCCATACCTGGGAGGAACGAGTAACTTCCCTGAATGGCCTTATAAAAAAATGTAAAGGCCTGGAAGTCATAGCTGATCCAGTGCTGGATCCAGTTAACAGTGAAAGCATCATGGACTCCTTCTTGGCCTGCCGCCAGTTGAAAAGAGAAAACCAAGTTCCCATTTTTTTCGGGGTAGGCAACGTCACCGAACTCATGGATGTGGACTCTACCGGAGCAAACACTTTACTATCAGGTATTGGAATGGAGCTGGGAGTGAGTGTACTCTTCACACCGGAAGAAAGTGGAAAAACGGTGGGTAGTGTGAAGGAACTGGCAGTATCATCTCAAATGATGTTTCTGGCCAAGAAACGAGGTTCCATACCCAAGGACTTGGGAATTAATCTGGTGGTCTTCAAGGATAAAAGACGAGGTGAAACCCTGGAGGATGCTGTTGACGTTCCCGAAGTAGAAGGACAACCAGATTACACTTTCAAACAGGATTCTGCTGGCAGCTTCAAAATTACAGTCTCCGAGGGATTGATAAGGGCAGTGCACTACCAGAAGAGTGAACCCCACATGGCCATAGTTGGCACCGAAGCCAAGGCCCTCTACGATGAGATAATCAAAAGAAACCTGGTAAGCAAATTGGAACATGCCGCATACCTGGGATCAGAACTTCAAAAGGCAGAGGAGTCATTGAAATTTGGAAAACATTACACTCAGGACTTCCCCTTATTCAAAAAATTTATGGAAATCTAGGATCCTGAAGCAATTATTATGATAAATAAGGTATTAAATAGGATTTTACCATGAAATGTGATTCTTGTGGCTCGGGTCCGGTAATTATTCACCGTAAACACTCCGGGCAAGTACTGTGTAAAGATTGCTTCATCCAAAGAATGCAAAAAAAGGTTTTAAAGGATATCAGAAAATACAAACTAGTCAGAAAGGGAGATAAGATCCTTTTAGGTTTATCTGGTGGAAAAGACAGTGTTATGACTATGGATATTCTGAGTAATCTCCAGGAAAGGGGTATTGTGGAGTTGGTGGCTGTGACCATCGATGAGGGAATAGCTGGCTACCGGGCAGAAGGTGTGGAAATTGCCACTGAAATTGCCAGGGAAATGAACATCCAACATAAAGTAGTTTCCTTCAATGAATATTTAGGGGTTACTCTGGATGAAATGATGAAAAACCCACATAGCGGAGCCTGCACTTACTGTGGAGTATTCAGAAGATGGATACTCAACAGAGTTGCACGGGAAGTAGGTGCCACTAAAATAGCCACTGGTCACAACCTGGATGATGAGGTCCAATCCATCCTCATGAATTACCTGGAAGGAAACCTGGATAATTTAACACGGATCGGTGTAAAATCCCAGTCCAATGATCCCCGATTCACCGTAAAAATCAAACCCCTCCGGGAGGTCCCAGAGAAGGAAGTAGCACTCTATGTACTGGCCAGGGAGCTCCCGGTTCACCTGGCAGAATGCCCCTACTCCGGTGATTCTTTCCGCGCGGAAGTAGGGCACTTTTTAAAGGAGATATCCCTGAAACATCCCACCATCATGTACTCCACCCTCCGGGGATTCGACCGCATAAAACCAGTGCTGAAGAAAGAATATTCCAGAAAATCCCCACATACCAGGTGTGAAGTATGTGGTGAACCAGCAGCCACTCCACTATGTAAGGCCTGCAGCTTCCTTAAAATGATGTAACGATTAAATCTAAATAGATCATTAAATAGATACAGTTAACTTCACTCACCAAAAAAAATATCTGCAGACCAGACCCGATGTGATTAGATGAACATAACCTTTATAATGGGAGAAGAAGAGAAAATCATGGAAATAGGGGGGGGAAGCATTAAGAACCTCCTCCAGGAGCTGGAAATACCCCTGGAAACAGTTGTGGTTAAAAAAAACCAGCAGATCGTCATTGAAGAAGAACCTCTAGAAGAAGGAGACACCATTGAGGTTATAAGGGTTATATATGGGGGTTAACTATCCCCATCCTCATGGCTGTGAAACTGATTATTGTAACAGGGACGTGAACTAGTGGAAGACCACGAGCTTCTATCTGCTATTGTTGGGGAATATTTCCCCATCCTAGAATTTGTGTATGATAAGAGAGCACCCTACTTCCTGGTTGGGGATTATAGTACTGCTAAATTTTCCGCTCTGGTTGAAGAACTGGACCAAGTGGGTTACGTGCCCTTCATTAATCCTGATGGATTGTATTACAGGATCCGACTGGCCCATAAACCAGAGGAAATTAACTCCCGGATATATATCAACCTGATACTATTCCTAGCCACCCTGGGAACCACCCTGGCCGCGGGTTACATCCTGGGGAACAGTTGGCTGGGGGCAGTAGGATTTGCAACAGCATTACTAGCCATAATTGGCACACACGAATCTGCTCACTTTATTTATGCCCGTAAACATGGTGTTAAAGCTACTTTACCCTATTTTATACCAGCACCCACTATAATAGGCACATTTGGGGCGGTTATAAATGTCAAATCCCCCATTCCAGACCGTAACGCCCTTTTTGATCTGGGTTTAAGCGGTCCACTGGCTGGTCTGCTGGTAACTGTGCCAGTTTTGATGATTGGTATGAGCATCTCCACGGTAGCTGCCAAATCAACCAGTGCCATGATATTCACACTACCCCTATTAATGGATATTATAGCTTACTTCACAGCCCCTGCGGTCTCTTCGGGTCAGATGATATTTTTACATCCCGTGGCCTTCGCTGGTTGGGTGGGAGTGGTGGTGGCTATGCTAAATCTGATGCCAGCGGCTTTCCTGGATGGAGGGCATATATCCAGGTCCATCTTCAGTGAAAAGATACACTTCATCATATCCTTCTTGGCGGTGGCTGTAACCATCACATTAGGATGGATACCCATGGCCATCCTGATGTTACTTATACTCTTCAAGAGCAAAAGCCACCCAGGTGCCATGGACAATGTGGCTCCCATCACCCGTGGAAGAAAAATAATGGCCATACTGGCCCTGGTCATATTTATACTGTGCCTATCACCGGCACCTTCATAAATGGATTTGAAGAACTCTAAGTTAACAGCCATTAAAAAAAAGAATGGGAAGATCTTATGAAAGTACACTATGAATGCGCCCCCTGTTTTCTAAGACAGGCCCGGGAAGCCCTGGATCTGGCTACCGATGATGAAGAATTAAAGTTGAAGATCACATCCCAAATCATCGATCTAATCAGCCAGAGATTCCACCCTGGGGCACCGGCCAATGAAATCGGCACCGACATGCACCGCACCATCAAGAAGGAAACTGATAATCCAGATCCCTATCACCGGGAGCGGAAAATATCCAATGAAATCGCCCTCAAATTCTTACCAGAGGTAAAAAAATTATTAAAAGAAGATTCCAGTCTGAAAAGTTATTTGAAAGCCGCTATTGCCGGGAACTTACTGGATTTCGCGGCACTGGGTTTGGATGTAGATATGGAGGCCCTGGTACTGTCAGCCATGCACCAGGAATTGAAGATAGATCATTCCTCCCAACTTGAAGAGGAACTTAAAAAAGCCCAAAATGTTTTATACTTAGCAGATAATGTGGGAGAAATAGTTTTTGACAGGTTACTCCTTGAAAAATTGGAAGAATACCTGGTTAAGGTCACGGTGGCCCTCAAGAAAAAGCCCATCCTGAATGATGCCTGTCTGGAGGATGCACTGGAGATAGGTTTAGATGAGGTAGCAGATTTAACCACCACTGGTACAGATTCGGTGGGTGTGATCTACAAAGATGTGTCCCTTGAATTCCTGGAACTCTTCTACCACTCGGATCTGATAATTGCCAAGGGACTGGGAAACTATGAAGGCCTTACTGAAATGGACCTGAAAAACAAACCGGTTTTCTGCCTTTTTAATGCCAAATGTCCACCGATAGCCCGGGAAGTAGGGGTTGAAGTAGGGGACAGTGTGGTTTTGAAGTTGTAAAAATTTGGATTTAAATTCAGAGGGCAAATTACCCAGGGGTTACAGGGACAAAGAGCAAAAAAATATATTCCCTCCCAGTGACAACCAAGCATCATGAACAAATCATTTGCTATCCTGGGAATCATGTTAATGGTGGTGGCGATGACAGGCTGCACATCCCTCCCTGGCACACAGACCAATTCCAGCACAAATCCATCAGGCATTAACTGGGAAACAGATTTTAACGCGGCATTTGAAAAGGCCCAGGCTTCTAATAAAATGGTGTTTGCTGATTTTTACGCAGACTGGTGTCACTACTGCAAAATGATGGATGGTGAAACCTACACCGACACCAATGTGCAACAGAAGATGGCCCAAAGTTACGTTGCAGTTAAGATTGACACCGATAAAAATCCTGATTTAAGCACCCAGTACAATATATACGGACTGCCCACCATCATCATCTTCAACGCCAATGGCCAGGAAATAAAAAGAATAGAAGGATACCAATCAGCTGACCAGTTATTAAGCCAACTATAGGGGTATGTGGATGGAACCAGGTTTTATATTATCATTCCTGGCGGGAATAGCTTCCCTACTATCGCCCTGCGTGCTGCCACTTGTACCCATCGTGATTGGATACTTCATCTTAAACCGGAATTTAAGGGAAGTTCTAGCATTCACCGGTGGATTTTTTCTAATATTCGCAGTCATCACCGTACTGACGATGATATTCACTGCAGCCCTGAATGTATACTTGCTCTACATACGGATAGTGGCGGCCATTCTCCTGGTATTGGTGGGGATTTTTTTCATCATCAACCCCAAAATTCCCAGCTTATCAATCAAATCCAGGGGGGAGGGCGGAGCTACAGGGTCCTTTATAATGGGACTCCTAACCTGCCTGGCCTGGTCTCCCTGTTTCGGTCCCTATGTGATTGCAGTGGCAGCTTACAGCACAGCCACTGGCAACCTGCTCTACAGTGCCCTGAACATGATCCTCTTTGCGGCAGGTTTCTCCCTCACCCTCTTTGCACTGGCCATACTGGCGTCCAGAATTAACTGGGAGAGAACTACAAAATATACAAAGACGATAAGGATCATATCCGGCCTGGTCATAGCCCTGGCAGGAATCTACATGTTAGGGGGATTGTTATGAATCAGGAAATGGGGGTGCACAGATGAAGGTGGGTTTTATAGGTTTTGGAGAAGTAGCCTCAACCCTGGCCCGGGGTCTTATGGGGGTGGACGTGGAGATCTACACCTGTCTGGAGGGAAGAAGTGTCCGTACCAGGGAATTAGCCCGGTTAATGAATGTTCAACTGTGCAGCAGCCACCGGGAAATGGCACAGAATGTGGATATGATCTTATCGGCAGTAACACCATCCCAGGCAGTGATGGTGGCCAGAAAATTGGGCCGGATCAGGGGGGTTTATGTGGACCTCAACAACGTGTCACCCTCAACCGTCAGGACAGCTCTAGAACTGGTGGGAAAAGCCAACACCGTGGACGCAGCTATCATGGGCAGTGTCCTGAAGAAGGGTTTGAAGGTGAATATCATAGCATCTGGTCCGGCTGCAGAAGAATTTGCCCAGTTAAACGATTATGGTATGGATATTGATGTTATAGGGCCAGATCCAGGTCAAGCTTCTGCCATTAAGATGATGCGCAGTGCCTACACAAAGGGAGTGTCGGCACTTCTCCTGGAATCATTATTTGCCGCCCACCGTATGGGAATCGATGATGAAGCGTTAAAATATATATCCCAGACAGAATGTCCCGATTTTCAAGAAAAAGCAGTTTCTAGGATGACCAGCAGCCTTTATCATGCGCGAAGAAGATCTGAGGAGATGGAAGAAGTGGTTAAGATGTTATCTTCAGAAACTGAACCTTTTATGAGCAGGGCTTCCCTGGAATTTTTCCAGCTTCTAACCGAAAGGATAGGGAAAATGGATGAGAAGCCAAGCAACATGCACCAAGTCTTCCAAAAACTGGATAAAAAAGAGTAGGGGGAATAATTCTTGGGAGAAGCCCCCTTCATCAGGGATGTACTTGGCCCTCACTTAATTATATTACACTACAATGACATAATATTAGATATACATTGTTTGTTGTGGTGGCTTCGATGAAAAAAAAGCAGATACAGGAATGTAAGGAGGCCCTCCAGGAGTTGGTGGGTAAAAAGGTCATTGATATCCGCTTCGAAGTCCAGGGCAGGGAAAAGGACTGCTGGAGGTTTTACATAGACACTGATGATGGTGTGTTTACCATGACCTTCTGCCGGGAGTGGGAGTGTCCGGTGGTAAGTCACAGCCCTGAACACTTCATCTCTAACCCACCTTGATTTGCACTCTCCAGCCTCTCTTTTTACTGATCATGCTGCCCTGGAGTGGAATGATCTGGGAATCTAAAAGCAGCCGGAGGTAGGTGGCATCCCGTGCCTGCAGCTTCAATGGACTTTTAATTTTACGTTCACGAGTTTTAATCAGACAGGATATCATTCCCCTCTTATCTACGTATAACTGGGCAGGAAGTCCCTCCTGCAGGGAGGATAATTCAAAACTGCGAAGATGGATACCGGCGTTAACAGTGTAGGGGACTTTATGACGAATTATTTCTCCCTTCCGAAATCTTTCATGTGCTTCATGGCTGTCCATCCCCTTTTCAACTGATGAAGCCACGAACCAGGCCCGGCCGATAACTCTTTCCACAGTCTGATCAGGAGGTATGATTCTCTCCTTCTGGTAACTTTTTATAAGGTCAAAGACCTCCCGGCGGGTGACATTCTCCTCCACACAACTCAGGGCCAGCCTGGTGAGAACCGGCCCATAGCCTGCTTTTCTAAGAGATGCCCAAGCTGGAGTTTCTTTACGATATTTCCTCCCCTCTATGATTTCATCCACGGCGGCTGCATTTAAGTGAGCGATTTCTAGAAGGCCCGGGCGGGGGTAGTTATTTAAACGGTCCAGAAGGACTTCCAGGTTTCTTTCACCAGGAATGTTATCCTGGTCAATCTCTTCTTGCAAGATAGTTATAGTGGAAGTAGGGAGCAGCTTGCGAACACCTTCTGGTATTCTTAAGTTGTTTTCCAGGATTTTTCTGCGGATGATGCGCCCTGAGATCTTCTCATCTTGCACCTTTAATTCAGGGATGAAGTGAAACTTCATCCTTCTCCCCAGAACCTTCCCTAGAAATTCGTTAACTGCGTACCATCGTATAACATTTCGGTTGGGCAAGTTACGTGGGATACCACTGAATATGCCACTTTTCACAAAATCCGAGGCGTACTTCTTAATCTGGTTGGGTGATACATCTGTAGCATCCACGTAATCCCTCACTCCGTCCTGGATCATCATGGCAATCCTTATGGGCACGGTGTAAGCCATGGTCAAGCGGTGATGCAAGCCTTCAATGGGGACCACCCGGTCAGCCCCGGCTGCTAAGGCCATTCTCCTCCGGGCATCGTAACCCACGAAGAAAGGGGCGTGGTTGGCACTGTAACCTTTGTTGAGGTAGATAACCACTTCGCTGCCCTTTTCATCGGCTACTTCCCTGGCTTTTTGGATGAGTTTCACATGGCCCCTGTGTACGGGGTCAAAGTCTGCGCTTATTCCTATCACTTGTCATTCACTCTATTTTCCAACTAAAAGTCCCAATAATACTAATAAAGCCATATTATTGTTTTTTGCCCTTAATATAAATTTTATTCTTTAAAAATAATTGTCTGATGGCTTTAATATTATTTTGAAGAACAGTTACCATATTTTTCTGGATGTTTCGTCTGATTGGTTTATGGGTACATATTTATGGTGAAGTTTTTGGTTTTGGATTATACGGCAGCTTCACTAAGATCTTTTCCTTTGATCTCAATTAAGGTCATTTTGTGGAGGATAAATACAAGCACAAAGAGGATGAGTCCGTAGGTCACCAGCAATCCCGCCACAATCATCCCGGGAAGGAGTCCTTCCATTAGAGCAGATATTCCGAAAACAATGGCCACGATATTTATTAAAGTCTGAGTAATCATCAGTTTGTAATTAATAGATTCAATTTCAGTTTTTTCAAGATCAGGTTTCATATTTTCATGTATTTTTTCCTGTTGTTGTGATAAAAATCTTTGCGTAATCAACAGGGCCCCTCCAATGATACTCAAAGATCCAATGAGTTTCGGGATAACTACCGTTAAAATTCCAGGGACTATACATGAGAAAATTCCCAACACAGCAAATGCCAGTCCAATTATTACCATTAGCCAGGACCGCTTAAAGGGGCCTAAAAGGGTTTCTCCTAATGCCATCATCTGGATGGAGAAGATGAACAAAAGCAGTCCGAACTGACCATCAGGGGAAAAAGGTATCAGACCACTGTTCACTGGAAAAAGGAGGATTCCAAGGAGCGTCAGAAGCACACCCATCAAGATTAATACTGCAAATGTAAGGGATAGGGATGCCTCCCTAAAAAGTTTGAAAATCCCTTTGGAACGGATACCATTTTTGTCCTGTGTATTTATTTCAGGATTTCCCATGTCATTTGAAGGATAAATGTGGCTAACTTTATGAAGACACCAGGATAGATAGAAAAAACTTAATCCATAGATAATGGTAATTACTGCTATCTGTGGAGTGATGATTATGCCAGGTTGTAGTGTTATCACGCCCTCAACAATTGTCAGGGCATAAACTATGGTACAAGCAATTGTCAAGTGTTGTAACATGCCAGAAGCCTTTATCCATGTTTTTGCCTTGTCTCTGGAGAAAAATAGCTGCAGAATAAGAGCAATTCCACCTGCAAGAAGCATAAATCCCACCAGTAATCGGACAAGTTCAGAAAGGTATCCTGGAATAAAACCTGCTGTCATACCAATGATGGCGGTGCCTATTCCTACAGTAATAAGTATCCAGGAACGACGGAGATCACCAAAGGGGGTTTTGCCCATGGTGATTATCTGGAGAGAAACAATAACAAGGAAAAGTCCATATGTGCTGTCTGGAGTGTAAGGTAAAGCTCCCATATGAATTTGAAAAAGAAGGAAGCCGAATAGAAGCATGAACACTCCTAAGATTACTAAAATGACAACTTCTAATGAAAGATCTGATTCCTCGGTGATTTTTAAAAAAAATGTGTTTTGATTTTGCATCTTTTCGGATGTCATAAAACATCCCCCTTAATATGGCACCACGAACTCATGGTCACCCAAATCTGTTTCATCTTCCAATCTCTGAATCTACAATATTACACTTCGCTTTGGTATCTCGATATTATGGTACTTTCAAATTTACAACAGCATCAGCTTCTCTTCATATTCTTCACTACCAAGATCCATTTCCGGGAGTATTTTTTTATATTCCTCTCTGCGCACCCTTGCTATTTCCAATAAACTTTCATCCCCTTTCCCAAGGGCATAATCTTCCCAATTTTCTTTTAACTCATTTGGGACACAGATGATGCCTTCTTGTTTTTGAACTCCATCCAAAATATCTACGGCTGCTTTATCAGCAGGATAGGCATCAGCTGGTATTTTTAATTCTCCTTTAGGTTTGCCATCAACTCCCTTATTGTAAATGGCTGAGGCCACAAAACCTGGGCAGATAGTTGAGAAATTAAGACCCCTATCTGCATATTCATATTTTAATGACTCAGTAAGTCCGGTTACACCAAATTTGGTTAGACAGTAGAGTGACTGGAAGGGAGGGGGGAGAATACCGGCAATGGAACTGGTGTTAATTATATGTCCAGATCCCTGTTTTAACATGATGGGTACAGCGGTGTAAACACCGTAAATAACACTCCAAATATTTGTATCAATTATATTTTTCCAATCCTCCAGGGTAGCAAATGTGAATGGAAGAGTACCACCAACACCTGCATTATTAAATAACATATCTAATCTACCCTCCTTTGCTGCGATGTCTTCAATGGCCCTCTGCACCTGTTCCTGAACTGTCACATCTACTATGACTGTATGAATCCTATCACCATATTCAGAAAGCTTTTTTGCAGCATCTGAAACTTTTTGAGGGTTACGCCCTGCCATGTAAACGATTGCCCCTCTTATGAGGAGTTCTTCACATAAAGCATACCCAATACCGGAATTTCCGCCGGTAACAATAGATATTTTGTCTTTATAATAATCTGAACTAGTCATAAAATCACCTCTCCCCTTTTTTTTATTCAATGATCCTGGATCCTCGAGAATGGAGGGTTGCATTTCCTTTGGTGAGTATGGCCTGGGTAATCTTTTTTATAGGTAAGGCCGCGAGACTGTTGATCATCCACCACTGGGAAGGATTTTGCATGGGTGTCAATTCAGTCCATTTAAGATTTCCTTTTCCAGTTTGAGCATGTTTGACATCTACACCTTGAGGATACAGAATAAATTGACTTAAATCAGCTCCAGGACCACCTACTTTAGGAATATATCTCCAGCCAATGTTGTTGATGCTGGCAAACTTGGGTTTTACTTCTTCCAATTTTTTTCCTGTCACTTCTTCAGTTGCTTCAAATTCCATGTTCAGGAAGGTGTTACCCTCATAACTGGCATTTGTGGAATAATGAGGTTTTAAAATATGCAGATCTTCAATATCAGCAAAAACTTTTGGCTGTCCTGTTTGTTCACGACCCCCCAGGATAGGGGCTGTCCTATTTTCCCAGACAATCAATGTATAAATTCCATCCAATTCGTCTTTTTTCCCATGGAAGCGAACGGGTACTGCTACATTCACCACGTTGTATTGTCCACCCTGCATCCAGTTTATCTCACTAAATTTGCTGAAACCAACATCAACCACAGGATCCAGTAACTCAAACCCTTCTGGGATGAAGTTTTCAAGAATTTTTGCATCAGTCTCATAACTGATGTTAAGGCTAGTTGATTTTTGATGGATTGTTTCATTTGGATCGAATTTTCCTCCCCCGAAGTGTATTGGCATCAAATATGTGAAGTCTTTTTCTGGTTTGAACATAGCATCCTCCCTAATTAATTTATATATTTATTTATTGGTGATGTTTAATTTATATATTTATTTATTGGTGATGTTTAATAATTTCAGCCATAAAAAGGACAAACTTTTTTATTTCATGGTTATTTTTTTTGCCAAAATCTAAAGCCACTCGTTGGGGATCATCAATTGGATATGCACTGATTAAAGCCCCCTGTTATGGCCCAATAATACAAAATCAACTGATTGCCTATTAAAACACCAACTAGATCTCCTGAATCTAATAAACTGCTTCACTCCCCTCTGGTTTTGGGTATGGGTACTGGGTGATGGTGTAAGGTAACCACTTTGCCATGCGAGCGGGTATTTTGTAAAGTTCGGAGTCCAGGTCCATTTGGTTTCTTCATCTGCCCAGCTAGGATCTGATTCCTATGAATCAAGCTCCGCATGGTAAAATTGGCACCATTATCGATGTGTACAAATTTTTCTCACCAATCATCCTTTCAAAATGGACCAACCCCACGTCACAGGCGTCATATTTTCCGGGGATGACACGTGTTCCAGGGATGGGATTCAATTGGCCAGTGGATTCCAGGACCTCTTCATATATGTCTGCGTAACCCTGTGAGTGAGATCTCCAGCAAAAATATTATAATATCAGGATTTTCATCCCCTAACTGGCTCAGTAAGTTAGATTTAAGTTAGGAAAGAACTAATATCTCCAAAAATGCACATTGTATATTTGGATTACCTTTTTTCTTCGTAGTCTACTCCCCTAATTATTTTTACTTCATTAAATGGTGATGGTTATTAAAATTTCTTTTATTCTAAAAACCCAAGGATCTAAACATATATTATATGGCAACTAATGTAAACTATTTTTTACATAAAGTAACATATTTCTTACATGGAGGTGTGGGATGATAATTGCAAAACCAGAATGGTTCTCAAGAAGGAAGTACACTGGCTGGGGGGTGAGTATCAGAACCTGGCAGGGGGCAGTTTACCTTGCAGGAGTTATGGCTGCCCTACCGATCCTGCTTTACATCTTCTCCTGGTCCACCGAGGCCACCGTCACCATCACCGTGATCTGGCTGGTCTTTCTCCTGGTGGATATGGTGGATGTAATGTGGAACCTGAAAAAAGATGAACGCGAAGTAATGCATGAGGCCATTGCCGAAAGGAACGCTGCATGGGGCATGATGCTGGTACTGGTAATAGGCCTTTTTATAGAACTGTTATATTATGCCCTGCAGCAGAAGATCTACTTCGATCCTGTCATTGTCATTGCCTTGGCAGTGGGTGTGATCGCTAAGTCCGTGACTAACTACCAACTGGAAAGACGGAATTAAATCCCATTAACATGAAGACCAACATCAAAAAGCTCCGACTGGAATTGGATCTAACCCAGGAAGACCTGGCCCAGATGGTGGATGTCACCCGGCAAACCATCATCGCCCTGGAACAGGGAAGATACAATCCTTCACTGGTTCTGGCCTACCGGATAACAAGGGCTCTGAAGAAAGATCATGTTGAGGAAGTGTTTGAAATCGAGGAAGCTAATAATAAATAGTAATAACTTTAATATAAGTAATCATAAAGGGGTTGCTAAATGGGAATTTACAGAATATCCTTAAAGAACATTAAAAGAAGAAAGCTCAGAAGCTTCCTCACCATGCTGGGCATAATAATAGGTGTAACCACCCTGGTACTGCTCATAGGCGCAGGTACGGGGATGAAAGCCTACACCAAAGATCAGGTTCAGTCCATGGCAGGAGATATAGTGATATACAATAGCTCCGGGGGCATGTACGCGTCTGGTGAATATTATCTAAATCCAGCCGCAGTTTCCAAAATTAAAAACTTATCACAAATTTATAACGTACGGGAAGATACTCAATTTAATTCGAATATTAAAAACTCTCCTGTAGTGGTGGTGGGACTTTCGGATTGGAGTCAGATTAAGGTGAACGGAACCACAGGAGTGGTAATTGATAAAGCAATGGCTGATAAGTTTGGTTACAAAATAGGTAGCACAATTACAATTAAAGATCAGGAGTTCACGATAACCGGCACTACCAAGCAAATGTCCATGGGAATGGGTCTTGTGTTCCTGGACATTGATAAGGCATTGCCACTAAATGATAACAAAGTGTCGAGTGTCACTGCCAGCACCAAGGGGGATCCAGAATCTGTTAAAAAGGACGTGGAAAGTCAGGTTCCAGGGACCATGGCCCTCACTCAGTCCGATTTCACAAAACAGATCGATGATATGATGAACGGCATAATGCTATTCATCGGAGCCATTGCCAGCATCGGACTAATTGTGGGAGTTATTAGTATCGTGAACATTATGCTGGTGAATGTAACCGAGAGAACCCGCGAGATAGGTGTTTTAAAGGCCATAGGATTCACCAATCACGAAGTGCTGGGTAGCATCCTGGTGGAGGCCGGCTTTTTAGGTTTTATCGGAGCTGTGATTGGTTTGATACTGGCGGCAGTACTCCTTCAATTGGCCATAATTTTCTTCGGACCGCAGCTGGGTATGGAAGACATTAATTTGCTTTACATGCTCCCTCCCTGGTTGATTGTGGCTGTCATCGGTGGGGCCACACTCCTCAGTATGTTGGCCGGCTTGTATCCGGCGTGGAAGGCGTCCAGGTTGAACGTGGTGGAGGCGTTGCGTCATGAATGAAATAATAGTCCTGGAAAAAGTTCGTAAGGAATATCATGTGGGTGAAGAGACCGTAAATGCTCTTCGGGGACTGGATCTGGTGATAAAGAAGGGTTCCTTCATAGCCATAATGGGCCCCTCTGGTTCCGGGAAATCCACCCTGTTACACCTGGCCGGGATACTGGATGTGCCTACCACTGGAACAGTATCCCTGGAAGGTAAAGATATTAAAGAATATTCCAGTAAGGAACAGGCACAGTTACGTCGCCATAAAATCGGGTTCATCTTTCAACGCTACAACCTGATGCCCCAACTCACTGTACTGGAAAACGTTCTATTACCTATGGTTAAACCTGATCCAGAAAAAGCCAAGGCCATTCTAGATAAACTGGGCCTGTCTGACAAATATGATCGATTTCAAGGACAGCTTTCCGGCGGAGAACAACAAAGGGTGGTCATAGCTCGTGCTCTGGCCAATGATCCTGCCATCATCCTGGCTGATGAACCCACCGGAGAACTGGACACCGAGAACACCCGCATAATAATGAACATACTCCGCGAACTTAATCAGAAAGAGGGAATAACCATTGTAGTGGTGACCCATAACCCTATTGCTGCAGAATATGCGGAAAAGGTTATAAAAATGCAAGATGGTGTCATAATAGGAGAAAATAGCCAGAACTAGTTTGGCAGAAGTAGATTCTTTTTATGACAATTTGCTGGCAGAATGGGTTATTCCGGAGTATTCTACTTCCGCCAGCCATTTACTTCTGCATTTGCATTCAAAATCCTCAGGAATGGTTTGATGTATGTTGGACTGGATGATCATATCCTTCAGGGCAGAGTTACACTTTTTACAGTTGTAGGGCCCCCTACGTGTCCCAAATCCGGCGGTGTCCATGATCACCGGAATCTTGACTAGACTCCGGACTCTTCTTATTATTTCAATGACACTCCAGATCCAGGGTGGCTGATAAGAACCCTTCCTCCAGAGCATCTCCATTAAAGTACCCTTGTGTATGGTAGAAGGACAGAATGAAACACGGTCCACTCCTGATTGTTCTGCATACTCTGCCGATTGGATGGCATCACTAATGGCTTCCTTTTCACTTGTAAGGATAGGTTTCACCAGAAGGTACACCTTGGATCTTACTGGATATTCAGATTTAAGTTCCTGAATTATGGACACAGCCCGTTCAAACTCTTCATTGGAAAAACCTTTATTGATTATGTTCAACCGGCGCCTTTCATCCCAGGTTTCCAAGCCCATGGATACCTCAAATATTTTACCCGGCAAAGCCTCACAACACTCCCGGAGAACTTCTCTGGTGACGTACTCTGGACGGGATTCCACCACTACCTCCTCTATTTCGGGATAATCATCCAGGGCCATGAGAATTCCCTGCCTGGCCTTTACTGGAACTTCTTCTGGGTTGAGGAAGCTGCCTGATACGAATAACTTCACGGCAGTTGGACTTTCCAGTGCCTCTCTTTGTATCTGCTTCTTAAGGTGTTCATGAAATATTCCCAGCAGCTCCTCTGCAGTCACGGTCTCAAGGGGTGAATCTGCCACGTAACTGCACATGGTACACCCACCAGAATCAGAAAGAGCCCAGGCACAACCAGGGGTGGGCAGTACCATGAATATGCTTCGACCAGGGCCGGAGTAAAGCAGGTCCTCGCTGGACCAGCTGGCTGCCAGTTTTCGCGGTGATTTTTTATCGATTCTTCCCAGTGATCTTTCTCTCAGTTCCCGGTTTAACTTGTTTATTC
>ENA-UOUL01000007-UOUL01000007.1-bioreactor-metagenome-genome-assembly--contig:-NODE-7-length-290633-cov-35.017883_pt1:0-230000 | contig 290633 bp, 302 predicted proteins | sample MGYA00249838_ERZ747220 | MGnify/ENA primary metagenome ERZ747220 (study PRJEB28778, sample SAMN05720191) | bioreactor metagenome | isolation source: Anaerobic biogas reactor | place... | reverse complement strand
GATTATTGAATTCTATATGTTAGGGTGAAAAAGTGAATGTCTAAATCCTGTGGCACGTCAACTGATTTTGGTGAAAATAAAACCTGGAAACAATACCTTAAATGGTTTCTCCGTGTTACACTGATAATGGGTGCAGTAACTGCGATTCTGGTTGGAGAGGTATTTTTTGGGGTACTGGCTCTTATAGCTCTGGTTATCATCGTCTGGCCACAATATGCCACTTTTAACCGGGTACGTCATATTCCAGTGGAGATGGAGATTTTATTATTGCTGGTGGTGTTTTTAGAGCTGATCTTGGCTGATGCCAACAGTTTTTACACCCGATTCAATTACTATGATAAGTTCATGCACATCCTGGTCCCGGCAGTTTTGGGTCTAATGGGGATGATGATCATCTACACCTTTTATGCACTGGGCCGTCTGCAAGCCAGTGTAGGGGTCATGTTTGCCATCATCGTTATGGTGGTCATGGCTATGGGCGCTGCTTTAGAAATGTCTGAATACTTCTACGACCAGATCCTGTACCCTTCCATCGGAGCCTGGCTTCCCACTGGCCTTACCCAGGGTTCTCATCTGGCACCCCCACTTGATGATACCATGCAGGATCTGTGGGCTGACCTATTCGGAGCCATCATAGGGGCTTCACTTGGGGTTTGGCTAATAAAAAGATCGGAAAAGGAGCCAACCATAGTTGAAGAGCTGGAAGCGGAAATAGAAATGGAAACTGCCAGTGCAGATGAAGACACTTGAAACAAAAAAAATCTGTAAATTTTGGGGAAACGATAACTTTATATCCTAATCGAATTCAACACATCCTTAATTGAATTAATGTAATAAATATAAAGGACATTTTTTTATAAAGCTACTAAATAGGCATTACCGGTATTAACATGAGAAAAATATTAATCTGTCTGATTTTTGTGGTGATCTTTTCCCTGGTACAAGCGCCCGCCTCGGTAGCCTGGACCAGTGTTACCCATGATGACTTTGTGGAAGAAGTCTATTATTTTTTACCAGCAGATGCACAGCAAAAATTGAATTTGGAGTTGATGAAAAGTGCCTCTGACGATCCTGACTTTAAATTCTTTGATTACCGTTTTCATCACTACCCAGCTAGCTGTGCCCGGGCTGATTACTGGCTGGACAGGGGAGCATCAGCCTATGAGAAAGGAGATTATGACCAGGCCAGCTACTCATTCGGAGTGGCTTCCCATTACATAACTGACAGCTTCTGCGCCCCTCACTGTGTAGATGGTGCCACCGGATACCATTCCCTCTATGAAATACAGGCTACAACACTAAATCCGCACATAACAATTAAATCAGGTAATTTGGATACTCTTATGGCTGATGGTCATGTTAAAGGACAATATAGTTGGAATAGTTGGATGACTAGCAGAGATTCTTCCTATATTCAGGCTGATCTTAACCGGGCGGCCAGTGCCTGTTACGTGGCAATAAATAATCGAATTTAGTAGTACTGTTGTATGCCAAGCTCATGGACAATTGTTTAAAAAAGCCTTTAGGGAGGTAGAATTTAGATGAAAGCAACGGATTTTATAGGAACTGTGGTGATTGATAAACAAGCCCGGGAAGTTGGAAAGGTGGCGGATATCTCGGTGACCATCAAGAAGTGCCTGGTGGATAAGGTCATTGTGGTAACCGGATCTGCACTTAAAAGGAACTACTTTGCAGTGGTGAGCGATGAAATAGCTGAAATTGGGGATTACATGCAACTAACCCTGGATGAGGCGGGTGTTGAAGCCAAGGGCAAAGTTGATAAAATAGAACAACTCCCCCTGGAGGGTGATCTGTTAAAGACATTCCTAGGAAAGGAGGTACTGTCCGAAGATGCCCTCATCATTGGTAAGGTGGAGGATATGCTCATCGATCCCAAGGGTTGCTTGATCCATAATGTAGTAATCGCCACTGGATCCACATTCCGTAAAAAGAATTTAATAGTCTCTGATGATGATATTAAGCATATTGGTGATTATGTTATACTGGAAATGAAAAAAGAAAAGGTTGAAGAACTTTTAGGAGATTAATTGAATTGTTGTTTCCCTTTATTTTTTTTGAATACTTTTTTCCTGGAATTTAAAAGAGCTCCAGCATTTTCCTGTAGACATCCTTCACTTTTCCGTCTGACTTTTCATAAACCCTCCGGAGAATGAGTTCCGGCGTACTGCGGGCCAGGTAATCCATCCTAGGAGTTCGGTCCACGATTAAATTGTATTCATCGTCCAGTCCACTGGCTTCAATTCCATCCACACGCACCTGGATATGTTTTAGTATTTCCCGTGCCAGATGGGTTACAATAACAGCATAACTCCCTGAATCCTGGATAAATCCCATAAAACTGGATATGATCTTTGCTGCAGCCTCCAACTCAGTCATAGCTTCTAATTCATCCAGGAGGACTAGTTTATCAGTGTTCTGGGTGGCTATTGGTACAAAGTTCCAGAGGAAGGATTCGAAGGCACCGGCATCCAGGGCACGCTTCTTGGAAAAGAAGTATAGTTCATCAACCAGCTTCACCCGAGCCATTATCACTGGAACCGGCAACCCCATCTGGGTCAGTATGGATATCTGGGCCAGTGTCTCCAGCAGGGTAGTTTTTCCTCCACTGTTGGCCCCGGTTAATAACACCACGTTATCAGGATACTGGAGCTGGTAACTTATCCGCTGAACTTTCCTGGAAAGGGCCAGATCTAGATTTATAGCATCTTCAAAGCTGAAACCATCGGCGAGGACAGGTTCCTGCAAGCCATATTTATATGCAAAGCTTCCCAGGGTATACTGGTAGTCAAACTCCAGCACTTCCCTCACCTCCTTTTCAACTTTCCCATGTAACTGTGAAAGTTCCTTGGCTGCCATCACCTGGTGTTCAAAGGCTTTCAATTGTTGCCGTCCCATTTCCTGCTCCCGGACCCGGGCCAACTCTTCCTCATCAAATTCCAGGGGGTACTTGGCCAGGAATGGATTAAAACTACAGCCGGTTTTGGAGTAAATTTCCTGCCGGGCCTCATCCAGAACAGTATCCAGGATGTCCCTGATTTTACCGGGCATCCCACTGTTCAGAAGATCTAAAACCTCCTGGCCAGATAATTCCACCCCCTTAATGGCGTTTTTCATCTTCTGATCCGCATTTTCCTTAGCCTCATCCACGGTTCGGTTGAAGCTGGCTTCATCCACCCGGCGAGATTGTATCGAGCAGAGAGTGTTCATCACATCCGGCAGGATAGAACTCCAGCCTAGGATATCCCTTAGTTTAGCTGCATTTTCCAGGGTCTCCTGGTTGTGCTGGTAGTAGGCGAGCACCTTTCCTGGTACCAGCTCTCCATCCTGGGCATCCAGGGGGACCATTGCCAGGTTAGGAGCATCATCAATTTCTAAAAAACCTTCATTATAGGCGTAAACTACCAGTTCATACTCATGAAGGCTTTCCAATTCCTCCAGGGTTATTATGGAAATGTAACGGTGCAGGTCACGTTCTAAAAGATTTTCATAATCCTTTTTACTCTCAACCAGGAGGGCGTGTCCTGGTTCAACCCGGGGACGTGGTTTTTCCAGGGGATTAACCCTTATTAGGAGCTTTTGGATCTCATCTTGCGGTAGTTCAGCCACCATCCTTTTGGCATCCATCACCCTACTCATTCTTTCCTGGATTGTTCCAGGATCCTTGGTGGGGCTTAGAAGTAGAACTCTATTACGGGCATAATCAGTACTGGCATGGTCTAGAATCTTTTTAATGATATCTTCGTAGAGTTGAATGGCCCGTTCTGTTTTTAGAAATTTCTGGCTTGGGTTACCAAGAACTTCGTTGATAATTTCAACAGCCCTACGTTGACTTATCCCCTCGATGCGAGCCAGCCGATCCACCTCGCAGTTAAGGGCGGCATCTAGGAATGCATCTTCACTCCCAAATTCCCTCTCTATACGCTGGGCCATCCGTTCTCCAACACCCTTTATATTACGCAGTTCCAAATTTCACACCTTAAATATCCTTGTTCTTCACACCTATTAATCATTTTATGAGTGGGTTGGGGCGGGAATGTGTGGGGAATCATTTTATGAACACCTCACCCGAGTAATAAAAAAATTAATATGGACTTTACTGGATAGAACCAGACTATTTCGCTGTTTAATGGAATCCAGCCTGAGTCAGAGGAAGTTAAAGAAGTTAAAAATAATAAAAGTCATGTAATACACTAAATCCATAGTGATTTCGGGGGAATATAAAAAAATGGATCTAATTGTTTGTCTACTTGTCTTGGCATTGACCTGATACCGGGGGGATGTACCTCTTGTTACATGGAGTGGAAGGGGTTTATAAAGGGACCTGTACAGCTCTTCCTCCTGGGGGCTTCGCAGCCACCAACTCCTACACAATTTTTAAGGATCTTATCTGGAATCATCCTGGCCAACACCCTGCAGGTGCTGTATTAACATGGACTGAGAAACAGAATCAGGGGAATCAAGAATCTCCCAAGGCTCCATCATACTTGGCAGGGGATTCCTGGGTGATTAAAGTTCTGGTGGGGAATAGTCATGGTTCTAATACTCACCATTTTGTAAAAAATTGGGATTCACCATGCCATAACTTACTATCACGGCAATATTACCATGGCATCCCTGGAGGGAATCATAATCTACCCCCTACTTGGATTATCATTCCCGGGAATACCTCCCCCTATATGAATCTGGTGCAACTAGCGGCCCTTAGCCGGGACCAGCCTTGGCACATTCAGTGTTATAACCCCCTGACAAACCCGAAAAACAATTAAGCTAAGTATTATCCTGGTTTTTGATTTAAATTTCCCAGAAAATGAAGGAAATCTTTGGATGGCTTAAACTGTCCTTTTAATTCAACACGCCCCTTAAAAAGTTGCCGGTGGTTATTCCACCGGTTGATCTCATTTTAACCTCCTTTTTAAGGCTTCGAAGTTCACCCTTCAAATCAGGGGGATTCTGCAGGGATAGGTGCAGGGCATCCTGGTATAGTTGTATCATATCCCTGGTGTAGGCAGCTGGTTTTCCCCGGGCATCAATAACCAGCCCTCCCCAACCCATATTCACTAAGCTGGGCAGATGATCAATCAAACAGAGTTCCACCGAGTTAAATACATGGGTCCGATGGTCATGATCCCATTTCACCGGGAATATATGTCCTTTTTTATCTTTGATTCCCCAGAAAACCTTATCATCATACTTTTCCCCGTCATCAGCCGGGCCTAGAGTGTCCTGGCTGATTAGCACCTCCTGGTTTCCCTGGACCATGATCTCCAAGTCGGCGTTAAAACCCTTTAAACGGCTCAACTTCATCAGGTCATCCCGGGAGAGTTCAGGTGAAATGCTAAGGCCATTGAAAGCTCCTGCCAGTTCCTGCATGGTCAGATGATTCCAGATATTAAGCCCTGTGGAACCGTATAAATTCGGGGGCCTTTCCTGATTCTTAACAACTTCAGCAGCACCTAATCCATCCACCATAACACCAGGCAGGCCCAGTTCAACCAATTCATTTAGGAGTGGCTCCAAATTTTTCAGAAGACTGTGAGGAGTGATTAAAGGCCACTTCCAGATTAATTGTGTTTTTGAATCATCCACCATATTAATGGCCCGTTCCATTAATTTTAGAATTTTCTTGCCATCCTTTCTGGACTTAAGATCCATGGGGGCTTGGAGGTAAGCCCGTTTACATTCCTCCTCCACTGCTTTTAAGAGTGATTTTGGATCACTGATCCAGACCATTAGATCCGGGGTTGTGGATGGGCTTGGTACTTGTAAATCCAAGGTCAACTCCCTTTTTACCCTCTCCAGATTATGATGGATGGTACCTATCTCCAAGCCATCGGGAAGGTGCCGCTTTATCAGTAATTCCTCAGCTTCTTCTAGAAAATTCCTTCTTAATTGATTCAAAGTGGATATTGGGGCGAACAAGCCACCAGGGTAATCAATTTCCAACTTGCAGATGTTGAAGATGGTGCCTCCAGTTTTTTGGATTTGTTCACGGATCCGCCTCACACTCAGGGGATGTTTTCTGGCCGGCTCCATGGCCAAAGCAGCCCTATATGTTATGGGAATGTTTTCACCATTAGCAGTGATTATGCGTCCATTTATAATGGGTACAAGGCTATCATCCCATTTCATTTGCAGATCCAGATTAATGATGGGTTGTAGCGAGCTTTTTATGGATCTGGAAGCCCAGCTATGCAGGGATTCTTTACGGGTCATATATACTTTATATCCAGGTTGCACCATGCGGGGGGGTTTTATAATAACCCGGCCCTGGTGTAGGGGGGGTGTTTTATCAAGGCCCATACCCACCACCTTTTTCCCGGACTGGGTGGTGAAAAGCAGCCCATCCCCCTGTTGAGGAAAGCTGGAACTTTCCAGTTTCAGTGTGGCCCGATGGGAAACAGGATCCCAGTGGGTGATCTGCCCCAGATATAGGCCCCTGTTTCCAGGGCTCCGCCTTTCCATGGTACTCCCAGGTCTTGCTTCAAGTATGTGGCCCCGGGTGAATCCCCGGTTGAAGGCCAGCTTTAAATTTTCAATATCTTCTTTTTGGGGCTTCCAATTCCCATTTTTAATAGCTTCCAGGGCTTTACGGTATATGCTTACCACCAGGGCAACGTATACTGGGGAACGCATTCGGCCTTCAATCTTAAAAGAAGAAATAGGAGAATTAACCACTTCCTCCAGGTAGGGGTATAGGGAGAGATCCCGGGTGGAGAGTAGGTAATCTCCTTCCATAGACACTTCCGTAAGTCCTAGTGGCCTCCCATACTGGTCCGTCGGGCCAGTGACCAACTGGTAAGTTTTACGGCAGGGCTGGGCGCACATGCCCCGGTTACCGCTTCTACCTCCTATCAGGGATGATAAAAGACACTGGCCCGAATAGGAGTAGCATAGTGCTCCATGTATGAAGACTTCCAGCTCCACCCCTTTTATAAGTTCCTGGGACATCTGCTTTATTTCACCTAGTCCCATTTCTCGTGGGAGAATAACCCTTTTAAATCCAAAATCAGCGGCCCATTTCACTCCTTCCTGGTTGTGGATGGTCATCTGGGTGGAGGCGTGGAGGGGAAGTTTGGGAACCAGATCCCGGGCTAAGCCAGCCACCCCCAGATCCTGGACAATAACCCCATCAGCTCCTCTTTCATAAAGCCAGCACAGATAATCAGCCACTTCAACTAGTTCAGCATCCTTCTGGAGGGTGTTAACCGTTACATAAACCTTTAAACCCCTTAAATGGGCGTAATTAAATGCTTCCTCCATTTCTCTGCGGCTGAAATTTTCAGCATAATGTCGGGCCCCGAACTTCGAACCAGCCAAGTAAACGGCATCGGCACCGGTCGCAGCTGCTGCTTTAAGGGCGGATATGGAACCTGCTGGTGCTAAAAGTTCTGGTATTAACTTGGTGGACATGAATTTCCCTCCCTGGGGTATGACTACTGGAGTGCTAGTCATTATTATCTGTCCCCGGGTTCATATATTATTGATAGGGGCTGGTTTTTATGATTCATAGGACGGTTAAACAATTATCTGGCGCGAAAATTGTGGGTGATGTTCATATAGGTCGAAATTCTTCGGTATGGTACAACGCAGTTATAAGGGGGGATATGGGAAGTATCAACATTGGTGAGTTTTCAAATATCCAGGATAACTGTGTTGTGCATTCCCCTGCAGAAATAGGTGATTATGTTACGGTGGGTCACTCAGCAGTGGTGCATGCCTGCACCGTGGAGGAAAACTGTATCATCGGTATTAACTCCACCCTCCTGGACGGAGCACTCATTAGAAAAAACAGTATAGTAGGGGCCGGGGCACTGGTAACTGCTGGTAAGGAATTCCCTGAAGCCAGTCTGATACTGGGAGTCCCTGCACGGGCAGTGAGACAATTAGGGGCAGATGAGATCAAGAGGATCAGGGACAACGCTCTCAGGTACGTTGAACTTTCCCAAGCAAAAATTTAAGTAGTTTGTAGAAGATGAACAGTAGATAGATTAGTAATTACCAAAGCCATTATTCCTAAATAAGCTCCTAATCTCCCTTTAGATCAGTTTAAGATAGTGATTTCATGAATGCTTACCTAGAGATTTTAAGGCCACTCAATGCTCTTATGGCGGTGGTGGCCATCTTCTTAATGGCCATTATCAGTGGTAACTTTACCGGGGATGTATTCATAGCCGGTGCGGTGGTTTTCATCGTAACTGGGGCGGGTAACTCCATCAATGACTACTTTGACCATAAGATTGATGCCATTAACAAACCAGAGAGACCCATACCCTCCGGGCGGATTCCCCTCCGAAACGCCGGGATGTATTCTTCGGCACTGTTCATCGTTGGTATAATACTGGCCTTCGGTATTAACGCCCTCCTAGGAACCATTGCTCTTTTAAGCTCACTTCTGATGATATGGTACGCTTACAGTCTTAAAAGGATGTTAATAGTGGGTAATCTGGCCATATCATTTTTAACTGGGTTATGTTTCATATTTGGTGGGATCGTGGTTGATCAGGTGATGGTATCGGTATATCTGAGCCTCTTCGCCTTCCTGATGACCATGGCCCGGGAGATAGTGAAGGACATGGAGGATGTGAAGGGGGATCAGGCAGAAGGGGCCACAACTCTGCCCTTATTATATGGGAATGCTATCTCTTCCAAGGCAGCAGCGTTTTTCATGGTCACGGCCAGTCTGGCCAGCCCCCTGCTATACTTTTGGGGAGTTTTCACCTGGGTTTATCTGGTAGTTCTTATCCCGGCCATGGTGGTATTTCTCTATGGTGCAGGAAGGGTACTGAAGGATCAATCAGTCAAAAACACTAGAATTGTCTCAAAACAGATTAAGATGGGGATGGGTGTAACCTTCCTGGCATTCGCAGCCGGATCCCCCTATTTATGGTCTTTATTAGGGTGAATGATATGTACCTGTGTCTGGAAGGAATTGATGGATCTGGAAAATCCACTCAACTCGCGATGCTGGGGGAGTGGCTGGAAAAATGTGGATTAGAGGTTCTCCGGGTTTACGAACCCACAGAATCCCCTCCGGGACAGCTTATCCGTGAAATGTTAACTGATCCCCGGGCTACTACTCCACACTTCCAGAGGATACTGGGCTTGTTGTTCGCTGCCGACCGGATGATGCTCATGGATAGGATAGGGGAAGCTGAGAAGCAGGAAAAAATCGTGATCAGTGATCGCTCTTTTTATTCTAGCCTGGCTTACCAAAGCGATCCAGATTGGATACTGGAAATTAACCGGCACATAAAAAAACCGGACCTAGTCATACTCCTTGATGTGGATGTTGAACAAGCTATCAATCGATTTGAGGGAAAGGATCACTTCGAAAACCCCGAATTTTTAGGGAAAGTCAGAAAAAATTACCTGAAATTGGCCCAGAATCACAACTTTTCAGTGGTCAACGCCAACCATAGCGTTAGAAAGGTTCATGAAGATATTAAGACCATACTATCCTCCCGAATAAGAATATGAATCTAAAATAGGGGATAGGGGACATGAAACGTATCAACTATAGTATGAGGGTTTCAAGATGAAGAATAAAAAGGAATACCGGATTAAAATAGTAAAAGACGGTCCCTACCTGGTTAGGGGGGGAGTGCCGCTCCATGAACAGAAACTGGTCACCGATGAAGCCGGCCACACTAAAGAGCTAATTGAGGTAAAAGAACATCCCAGTCGCGAAATTTACAGTCTCTGCCGCTGTGGAGCATCCCGGGATAAGCCCTTCTGTGACGGCGCCCACAATGAAGTTGGCTTTGATGGTACCGAAACTGCGGACCGAAAGTCCTACCTGGATAAGGCCGAGGTCTTTGAAGGACCCCAGTTACGCCTTACTGATGCCCATGAGTTCTGCGACCACTCCAGGTTCTGCCTTAGATCAGGGGGTATCAGGGAACTTATAAAAAAATCCGATGACCAGGCAGCCAGAAAAACGGCCATTGAAGAGGCCACCATCTGCCCCTCAGGTAGACTGGTTCTTTGGGATAAGGAAACCGGCGAGGCATTTGAGAAGGAGTTTGAACCATCCCTAGTCCTGATCCATGATCCCCAGAAGAACTGTGAAGGACCTATCTGGGTACGGGGAGGTATTCCAGTGGAATCCGTGGATGGAACGATTTATGAAGTCCGTAACCGCATGACACTTTGTAGGTGTGGTAAATCCGAGAACAAGCCATACTGTGATGGTAGCCACTGGATGAACGCCGAGCAGAAGCTGAAGTTCCGCAGGAAATGGGGTTTGGATGAAAAATAGATATATGATTTCTGGGTTTGACTGTTAATTTCCCTACAATACCAGGTACCATGAAACTCCACCCCAAGTCTTTTTTTTCTGTAGTGGAATCCACCAGTTTCAAGATGGTGGCATACGGATTTACATATTTCGCTCGACAAGACCCTGTTTCCAAGAGACAAGCCATCAAATACGGCTAGTAGGCTTTTTTCACATTATTCTCCTTTAATTATTAATCCTCTTAATTTGTTTATATTGTGATGGATATAGGACCTATAAATCTCACTTCCTAGATCATTGGTCCCATTGTTCAATTGAAAAAAATGGTGGATTTATTGTTATCTTCAATACTGACTAGTTTAGAGTCGTTTATACTTAACAACGGTGCATGGACTGTTTTTTTGGGATGTATCATGGAGCAGATCATCGTTCCCATTCCAGCCAGTTTAATCGTAGTGAGTACCACCGTCATCATCTTGAAGGGAGCTCCCATTTCTATTGATTCTCTGTGGATTCTTTTGGTAAAAATAGCCATACCTGCTTCTTTAGGAATTACTGTAGGTTCTTTATTTTACTATTACCTGGCCTATAAATTGGAAAAGCCATTCATAGAACGAACCGGAAAGTATCTGGGGGTTTCCATGGAGGATGTGGCCGGTGCAGAAAAAAGATTTAAAGATAGCCGTTTTGATGATCTGTTTATTTTCCTGGCCCGTTGCGTCCCTATCATCCCATGCATAGTCATCAACATCTTCTGTGGCCTGATAAGATACGACCTGAAAATGTACCTCATCACCACATTTTTTGGATCCCTGGTGCAGATATTTGCATGGGGACTTCTGGCCTGGTTATTCGGAAACATCTATTTGGCATTAGAAGGTAGTGTATCCATGTTAGGCAATATTGTGACCTTGGTTATTATCCTTCTGGTCTTGTACTACCTTTTAAAGAAAAAAATGGAGAAAAGAGAGGGTGCTAGATAGGATCAAAGTGGAATGCAAGGGGATTGAAGGCAGAAACCAATGTGTGCAACGTTTATAAGTGGTGGGAAATGGTATATCAGATCCAATAGGTACCTAAACTTTCTGCAGATGATGAACTATTCAATTTTAGTAGAAACACAGTTAATACCCCTCTTTCCAGTTTTAACGGCCTTAATAATCCCCAACAATCATCATAACCCTATAACTAACTACAATTATCTTCAAGGAAGGTTTTAAAAAGAAGTCAAAGAGTTAATTAAGAAGCTTAAGGAATTTAATATAATAATAGAATCCAAGGGCTGGTAGCTCAGTTGGTAGAGCGTTGCCTTCGCAAGGCAGAGGCCGCGGGTTCAAATCCCGCCCAGTCCACTTCCTTAGATCACTTTTTTATCCTTTAAGTCCAGTTCTTCCAATATAGAATTAATTTTGCACTGCACGCCCTCAATACTCCCTTCAGTATTGATGATGTGCCAACCCCTAAGCAGTTGCAATGCTTTATCCCTAACCTGGATTAGATCCTCAAGGTTCTCAAACATCTCCTCATCAACACGTTCATTTAACCTCTTAAGAGCTTTTTCTGGTTCTAAATCCAGAAAAAACATGTAATCAGATGTGGGAAGCACAGCGGTGAACAAATGGTACAGTAATCGGGCCAGGGGGAGGGGTAGATAGGTCACCCCCATCAAGTACCGGACCATGATGAGGGTTTTCCCCTCCTGATGGTATAACCTCACGGAGCGAAGAACATCCAGGGTGTAGTAAAATGCTGCCTTTATTTTGTTAACTTTCCCACGGCCCAGAAGGGCCTTTTTTGCCTTCAGTCCATAGTGATTGTCATCGGAGGGATGCTCCCGGAGGATAACATTCTCACCCATCTTGCGATACTTTTCACGAATAATCCTGGCGTGGGTGCTCTTACCCGAACCATCCAGCCCATCTACCACAATAAAACGCATTCGATGCACCGATTTTAAGATTCATGCTAGTTTTGTTCTAAGTAATCTAAATTTTTATCCAACCAGCCATCAGCAGATAGGTGGCCGCGGCACCGAAGCTGGCCGAGAGGTTGTCCAGCCCTTTGGGAGTTATTCCTTCTAGAATGGTGGCTACCAGGGCCACGACCCCCATGACCATGGGAGTGTAGGGTACTCCGTAGTAGGTTAACACTATCCACAGGGTTACCATCAACACCAGAAACATAGTTATCGATCCTTCCAGGCTCTTAACATCCCCAGTTATGTTATATTTAATTTTACCATACTTCATCCCTACTAAGGAGGCCATACCATCCCCGTAGGACATGGCAGCTATGCCTACTGCTATGATCCAGGGCTGGTTAAAGAAGAAGAGGGCCAGGACAGTCCAGGATATAGAATAATAAACCAGGCCCAGACCATGCCCCGAATTGGACATCCTATTCCTAATACTCCTAACCGGAGAGTGGGGACTCATTAAGAAGGTTAAAGCAATAAATGGGGCGGCAGCCAGGAAGCTCATCACCCACCAAGTGTCAAAGAGGGGTAAAATGAAGAGAACATTTCCCACCATTATGTGCAGGAATTTACGGCTGAAATTCACATATTTTCCCAGGAACTTTTCTGATATTACTAATAAGATGGTCACATATCCATAGACAAATATTAGTCCCAGGATATCGTTAGGTATCATAAAATTTTATCAAGTTCTTTTGGTATATATTATTATAATGGATTTCAATCTAAAATATTCTTAATAGTAAGTTAAGGGCTAAATCAATAAGATCCAAGATGGTGTAAACATGTTAACCAAGGATGAACTGGTAGAAAGGATAACCGAAACCGAACTGGAAAAGATACCGGAAAAAGAAGAGGTTTATGAGAAACGCATCTTCTTGGATGATAACAAAGTCCTTATAGTTGGTTACGATATAGAGGAAAGTTTCTGTGAGGAAGACCCCCAGGAAGAATGTGGAATAACCTATTTCTGGTACTGGGAACTTCGTGACTCTGAGAACTGGGATCTAATTGGAGAAAATAAGGATAAAGATTATACTTTCTGCATTGATTCTGAAAAGGATGTCTGGACCGATGATAGTGACTACAGTGGCGAAGGCAGCCTATCCTTAACCCAGATGTGCACTTGGAGTGATCAGAACCACATCGAAGACATTGCTGAGGAAATAGCCTTGGAAGTCCTGGAATGGTTGGAATAAAAAAAATCTACTACTTCACATGGCCCTCTTCCAGTTCACGAAGGCGCTCGTTAAGGGCTTTTATGATGTAATCCTGAGCTTTTTCAAGGTTTTCTATTTTCCCGTAAAGGATGGGGCCTGATTCAGTGTGTTTTAGTTCAAGCTCAAAATCTGTGATTACTTGGGCGACCATTTTCTGTGTAACCCCTGGGGGGAGGCGCATTTCGTACATCATTTCTTCGTCCATGAATATCCACCACTTGATTTTTTTTAGGGTTGTCCTGGTTAATTACATTTTTCCTGTAAACTAAATTATAAATTTATTTCAAATTATCCATGTAACTACGTACTGGCTCTAATATTTCTACTAGATGGTTAGCCACGGCATTTTTCAGATCAAGGGGGTGTAATTCTCCTGAACTGTACATTTGCTCTAGTTCTGTTTGATTGAGATTCAGATCCCCTCCAAACTTTTCAGGCCTCTTGATGAGTATGGTTTTTTGGTCGGTGAATATGAAATGTTGGGCCATCTCCAGAACCGGATTCCCTTCTAACTCACCAGGGGGGCAGTAACACTTTTTTACCTTGTTCCGTATGACTTCTGGCTTATCATCAATGGCTATGAAGTTCTCTTTACTGGAGGACATTTTTTCGGAACCATCAGTACCGTGCAGAAGTGGGGTGTGAATGCACACCGGAGCCGGATAACCCAGGCGAGGTAGGTTATCACGGGCCAGCATATGGATTTTACGCTGCTCCATACCACCCACTGCCAGATCCACCTCCAGAAACAGCATGTCCACTACCTGCATCAGGGGGTAGATGACCTCCGCCACCTGATGATCCTGGGCATCCCGTGTTATCTGGGCCATGCTGCGTTTGGCTCTGGTCAATGTGGTAGATAGGGCTAACTGGTAAACCAGGATGGTGTAGTGGGGATCAGTCTGGAAACTACTGCCCATAACAAATTCTGTCTCCTCAGATAGTCCTAAAGCTAAAAAACAATTCTTATTATATTCTGATAGCTGTTTAATCTCTTCAAGACTCCCTTTACCATTCAAATAGGCGTGAAGATCTGCTAAAAGAATTTTAACCTTTACACCTGCCTTTTGCAGGGCCATCATCTTCTTCACTGTTATGGCGTGGCCCAGGTGAACCTTTCCAGAAGGTTCGTATCCAATGTAGGCGGTAACCGTTTCCTGGCTGAGCTTCTCCTTGAGTTCATCAGGAGTCACGACCTCCAGGGTCCCCTCCTTTATGATCTTAACTTTAGACTCCAGGTCCATCTTTTCACCTTCATTATCAGTATGAATAGTTGTTCAAATTCTTGTCCTCTTGTTATCTGACTTTAGTATGTGAATCTGGTGGTCGATCTCCACCACCTCTACCTCATCACCTATCTTAAAATCATCCATAAAAGGCTTTAAATCTAGGTCCAGTGGTTCATATGTATCAGGATGTAGTACTTGTATTTTATGGGGTGTTATACTGGTTACAGTGGTTTTTTTTATCATATCAGAGTCAGAAACCTTCACCAACTGCGGGTAATCCTTCCAGGAAATGGCCTGCAGTTTAAAAGACTCAAGATCCTCTAAAAGTATGCCTCTACCATCAAGATTAACCACCTGGCCAAGGGAATCACTGTAGGCCAGAAAATCTCCCTTCTTGAAGCTGGGCAGCCGCAGCGATATCCAGATCCGGTATAAATCCTTCCCAGCGGACTTGTCCCTACCCATGAGACGGGGTGACTCCCCCAAAATACCTCCCAGACTATCTTTCAATCCATTAACTACACTCCGGGCGGCTTTGTAGGATCCGATATAGTAGTCTACTCCTTCTCTAATTTCCACCCGATCCACAAGGTAGGCCATCCGGTTTTTTTCCACTAGTTTCTGCAGTAACTTTTTCAGAATTGAATCAGCTTTTTCCTTTTCACCAGATTCTAACTGACGTTTATCTGCCCGTAGTTGTATTACTGCTTCATAATAGCCGGAAGCGTATTTACTGCAGTCAGGACACACCGACCTTTTCATTTTAACTGTTACCAGGCATTCCTGATCCACTTCCTCCCCCAGAAGGCGTCCCTGGGCATGGATCATCACGTCCCACTTAGATCCTCGTTGATTAATTATCTTAAAAGAAAGGTCCACATATTCGGCGGCCTTTGCTGGCTTGATGGACTCATTTAAGATTTTTATCATCAGTTCTTCTGGATCTAGATCCGAATCAGTCCATCTACCAGCCTGGAAGGTGGAATTACAGTGGCTGCAGATGATGACTTCCACATCATCTGGGCAGTTTATCAGGGGAGTTTCCTTTATGTAACAAAGGCGGCAAAGTCCCTGATAAAGTTCTTCATCTTCTCTGCCGCATTGGGGACAAAACATGTTAATTTATCTTAAAATAGTTTAAAGTGTTTTCAATGGTGCTTTAGCCCCACAAGCCTCACATTTTAAGAGGAAAACTCGATCTTCCCTGACTATACGGGTATCGGGCCGATTACACTCATGGCACATGATGAAACGTTTCACGTAGTCATCGATACGCTCATTAATGAGGTAATGGGTGAATTTTCCCTGGAGTATGGCGCGGTTACCCTCCAAGTTCCCAGCAGTACCCAACTCCCGCAGTAGAAACTTCAAAAGATGCTGAGGATCCCGGTTCATGGCATCTGTAATCTCTCCAAAATTCTGGATCATGGTCCGGTTCCCCTGGATCATGGAATAGGCCTTGGGTACCTGGAAACGTTTGGTCTCCAGCACCTTCTGGGGTAGTTGTTCCACGGCACGGTCTAATAATTCTTCATAATCAGTCATTAAATACCTCCTCTAATTCAAAATCAACTAAAAATCGCATAAGATAGCTGTATTTTAGTAAAATGGAGAATAAAATTCAGGCTACCTTGTAGTAGCCGGTGCTTGGTTCGAAGATAAGTCCCTGGCGTTTCAAGACCCGGACAATCTCTTCTGTCTTCTCCTTGTTCATGTTGTATCTATCTTCCATTTCCTTTATAAGCATGTTGTTGGGAGCATGTCCACCATAGTTGTCGGTAAGCTCTTTGATGATTTCCATGACTATGCGGAACTTATCCCTTTCTGATTGGGGGGTGCGTCCTTCAACCTTATCAATATCCACTTTACCAGTTTCTGGATCATATCCCACCTGTTTAAGGGAGTCTTGTTGTAATTTAATAGCCCGTTTAGCATCGTAGTCTGTGACATCGGGGCTGAGTCTTATACGTGCACTGGCTTCGGATAAACGGACCAGGGCCTCTAATTGCCGAGCGGTGATAGGCACAGGAGATGCTTCCTCCTCGTCATCTGCTGAACCTCCCCTCATGCCCACATAGAACTCCTGTATAACCTCCACGGCTTCGTCGGTGAGTTTGGGATGGACTTCCTTACGGGCGTAGGCAATGTACTTGCGCAGCAACTCTGGTTCGATCTCGAATGGGATCTTATTTTCCTTGTGGATGTGCAGAATATGGCTGGCCAATTTTCTATCCCTCTCCATGTCTGGCTTATCCTCCACCACAAATAACAGATCAAAACGGGAGAGAATGGTGGGTGGCAGGTTAATCTGAATAGCCACTGACTTGAAACGATCAAAACGTCCGAACTTAGGGTTGGCTGCAGCTAAAACTGAACAACGGCTGTTTAGGGTGGCCATGATCCCGGCCTTGGCAATGGAGATAGTTTGCTGCTCTAGGGCTTCGTGGATGGCGGACCGATCCTCTGGCCGCATCTTGTCCAACTCGTCCACACAAACATTACCACGATCCCCCAGTACCAGGGCACCTGCTTCCAGGCTCCATCCCCCTAGTTCGTCCCGAACTGCAGCGGCAGTTAAACCCACCCCACTGGTACCTTTACCACTGGTGTAAATACCACGGGGTGCCAGCTTGGACACGTACTTCAGCATCTGGGATTTTCCAATACCTGGATCCCCCACTATAAGGATGTGGATGTCGCCCCGGATCCTGGTTTTATCCTCCAAATCCTTAGCTGAACCTCCGAAGAGTTGAAGGGCAATGGCCTCTTTAACAGCCCGGTAGCCCTGTATGGATGGTGCAGTGGATTTTATTATTTTATCGTAAATATTGGGATCCTTGGACATCTCCACAATTTTTTCCTCGTCCTCGGGACTTATCTCCAGTTCCTCAAACTCCTGCTCCTTGGCCTCGATGTAGTTCCCATAGATGTAGTTTTTGAATCGTTTGGTCTTCTCATCCCGGACTGTCTTGAGTGTGCCGGTGATTCTGACAATATCCCCCGGGGTAATGGTGTCCACCAGGTCATCTTCCAGAACAACCACTATCTGACGGGGTTGTTCCCCACCTGACAAGTTTTCCAGGGGTTCCTGGAGTTTCGTGTTTTGGGTATCCAGAAATTCGGATTCTTCCTGGAGTAAACGGAAAGAGCGTCCTCCACACTCTTGACAGAGTGCTGGTTCACTGATTAGATTACTGGTCTGGCTAACTTCGTGCAGGCGCATGCAACCGCGGCATTCAAAGGTGGCATTTACAATGCGGGGCCGTATTTCGTCGGTTTTCCGCACGATGCCATCGATGGCAACGAATTTTCCGATGTACTTGCTCCTTAAATCCCGCAGAGGAATAAGATTTCTTAGATTCTGAAAACGAGTATGGAGTTCCGCATTTTTACGGAGAGGGTCTATGTTCTGTATGGCCAACTGAGCAGCTTTTAGCACTTCCTCTGGTTTCTCAATCAGAAGATCCGCCAGGTCTGGATCGAACATCTCCAGTTCATTGTAATCAACCACCACCGAACGCTCATCCGGATACTTTTCCAGGGCTTCAAAGACGGTGTCTTTATATTTAGTGCCGAAAAACTCCTCGAATTTGGCTATGGATGTTTTTGTCTTGTTAGTTGTTTCTTGGGCTGAGATTTCCATTGAACGATCATTACTCCCTCTTGCTATAAATATTTAGAGACGGAGACGTAGATTTCAAGTGTAAAGAAAGTTGAATGCAGGCACATTAACCACGCTGGAGTCGGGATGCTTGCTCTAGATGAAGTATAGGGCTGTTGATACAATTTCCATCTATAGGTGGTAGATTAACTCTGAACTGGATCACTGCGACGACTTAGGGGATGGTTATATACTTCCTCTGAGGGGCTCAAACGCCATACTTCCCTTTATATATGATAAAAGTAAGCTATTGATATCGAACAATTAAAAACAATCATTAGATTATCACCTACCTTAGCTATGAGGCGAATCAGATATGAAAAGATCCAGGTTAAATCTCTTTAAAGCTACCTCTATGACCATATCGGTGTTAGGAGTGGTCATGATCATAATTACCGTTGTCATCGTAGCCTACCTCGGCTTCCAGTCATTATCATCAATAATATCCAGTGACGCCAGCAGTGGAAAGTATTATGAACAATTAACTGACTTGAAATCAGACTACTCTAATCTAAAGGCCCAGTTTGATAGTACCAAGACTTCGGTGGATACCAGTGGTAAAAAGGATCTGAAGGAAGCCTATATAAATGCTGAATTAGAATTAGTAAAGGCCCAATCGGCCATAAATGATGCTGAAAGTGCTATATCGGCTGGGAAATCATCAGAGGAAATTCAAAATAGGCTTAACACTGCTAGAACTCAGTTACAGGATGCTAAATCTAGTTTAAGTAATGTCCGGGGTATGTTATAAGTGAAAATCCCTGATATGCTTCATTCATAACCCGTAGAAGCCCCGGGCCACCAGGTACATCTCCACACTCTTCTTACGTGACGAAGGCGGCTTGGTAGTCTTCACATTCCTGAATTTCCTTTTAACTACTTTTAGAATCTCCGGGAATTGTGGCCCCTGAAACAACTTCATAAGCAGGCTACCATTGTACCGCAAGGCGGAGTCACAAATCTCCATCACAGCCAAGAAAAGATCCATGGAGCGCATCTGATCCACATCTTTTATACCCGAGAGTTTAGGGGATGCATCAGATATTACCACTGCCACTGGTCCTCCTAATGCTGATATAATATCTTTTTTAACGTCTGCAGTGGTAAAATCTCCCTTGATGGCCTTGAAATTATCTTCAACAAAGGGACGGATCCTTTGCAGATCCACCGCCACCACCAGGCCTTCCTCCCCCACAGCTTCCAGTGCCACCTGGGACCATCCACCGGGAGCAGCCCCTAAATCCAGTATACGGTCCCCTTTACGGATGATTTTAAACCTTTTATTTAACTGAAGAAGTTTATAGGAAGCCCGGGAACGGTAATCTTCTTTTTTGGCTTTCTGGTAGTAAAGATCTTCTTTCCGTTCCTGATTCCATCTTTTACTCATCCAATTCCTCTTTTATAATAATTGACATGTTACCAGTTTAAAATAGAATGAATCTTATTGAATACCTCTTCCCTGGTAGTTCAGGGCTTTACAAGTGGAGTCACCGATTTTAATCAGTTCAGCCTCCACTTCTCCATCATCCACCTCCAGGAGCATCACCGATGGATCTGAAAGTCGGGGCACAGTAGGGCTTCCCGGGTTCAAAAGCAGCAGGCCCATCATTTGATTGATGAAGGCATAGTGGGTGTGACCGGTTATCAGCACATCCACCCCCATTTCCAGGCCAATGTAGCGGAGCTGCTGGGTGTTCCCACGGGGATAAACTTCACCATGGTTTAGGCCAATCTTAACCCCTCCTACTTCCACCCATTCCCTCTCAGGGAGCTTAATGCCATAGTAGCGGTCCATATTTCCTTGTACACAGGTGGTGGGGGCGAGGGTGTTTAGGATATCCCTGATTTCTAGGGAAACTAGATCACCGGCGTGTAATATCATATCCACTCCATCAAATATTTCAAAAACATTTTCGGGAATTTTAGAGGCCCTTTCTGGAATGTGGGTGTCGGATATAACTCCTATTAACATTTTATCTCCTCTACTCTCTGCCGTGCATGATCAAGGTCAGGATAGGTTTATAGCTTGCACTATTCTTAGTATTATATATATGTCAACTTACTATATCTGATAGTTGAAAAACCTGGCATACTATTTAACATACTAAGTTATTGTTACACAATATTTTTTCCAGTGATTTTATGCATGAAGTAATTATCTGCGAGAAGCCCAAGGCCGCTGAGAAGATATCCCAGGCCCTACCTGGCTATGCGGAAAAGAAGAGTTATAAAAGGGTCCCATACTACGAAATTGAGAAAAACGGAAACAAAACCACCATACTAGCTGCAGTAGGACATCTTTACTCATTATCTCCCCTTAGAAAGGAAAATGGAAGAATATTTGAGGTGGAATGGGTACCTCTGCACACCAAGGACAAGTCCAAGGGTTACGTTAAAAACTACATTGACGCCATTGTGAAGTTCTCTAAAAATGCGGATAGATTTATACATGCTTGCGATTATGATATTGAGGGAACACTCATCGGTTTCAACGCCCTTAAATATGCTTGTGGTGATAAAAGTGTGGAACAAGCGGTGAGGATGAAGTTCTCCACACTAACCGAGGAGGACCTTTTGGAGGCCTACCATAACCCCATTGACCTTGATTTTCACCAAGTGGACAGTGGGATTGCTCGCCACGTCCTGGATTTCCTCTTTGGAGTTAATATTTCCAAGTACCTCACTGATTCGGTAATGGCGGCTACTTCCCGTTACATTCAGCTTTCAGCTGGCCGTGTCCAGACCCCTACCCTGTCCATACTGGTGGACCGTGAAAAACAGATAACAGAGTTCAAACCCGAACCATACTGGCTTATAAAGGCTGATCTTGGGAAGGGAATAATTGCCGATCATAAAGAGGGAAAGATCTTCAACAAAAAAAAGGCAGATAATATCCTGGCCCATTGCCAGGGTAAGGATGCGGTGGTGCATAAAATCAGTCATAGAAAAAATGAACAGTTACCACCGGTACCCTTTGACTTGGGAACCCTCCAGTCAGAAGCCTACGCTGTGTTTGGTTTCAGCCCCAAAAAAACCCAATCCATAGCCCAGAATTTATACACTGAAGGATACACCTCCTATCCCCGTACTTCATCCCAGAAGTTACCAGCCAGCATAGGTTATCAGAAGATACTCACCAAACTCAGTAAAAATAGCAACTTCGCCAGACATATCCGAAAACTCAAAAAGCCTTTAAAACCCCGTGAAGGTAAGAAAACTGATGCTGCCCACCCATCCATCCACCCCACCGGAGTTTTACCCAGTAAACTGGGTCGAGATTATCAGAAACTCTACGAACTTATAGTACATCGTTTTATTAGTGTTTTTGGAAAGAATGCCATCCAGGAAACCATGAAAACCAGCCTGAAAATTGGTGATGAAGATTTTGCCTTCAGTAGGAAGAGGATGGCCAGGATGGGATGGAGGGAGCACTACCCCTTCCGTAAAGTTGAGGATGACCAGTTCCCCGCCATAAAAGAGGGAGAAAAACTGGAAGCAAAGGTGAATTCCGATGAAAAGGAAACTAAACCTCCAGCTAGGTATAATCAGGCCTCTTTAATACGGGAGCTGGAAAAACGTGGACTGGGGACCAAGTCAACCCGGGCCAATATAATTTCCATCCTTTACGACCGTAAATATGTGGAGGGTAAGAAGATAACCGTCAAAGAGCTGGGTGAACACCTCATCGACACTCTTAAGGAGTATTCAGAAAAGATAACCAGTGAGGAACTTACCCGGGAGTTTGAAACCAAACTGGAAGGAATAATGAGTGGGGAAGTTGATAAGGATGAGATCATCAACCAGGCCCGGGTGGAGGTCAGCTCTATACTGGATGATATCGAGAAGAACCAGCTCAAAATAGGTGAACAACTTTATCAAGCCTACCGGGAGAGCATGGTGGTGGGGACCTGTAAATGTGGTGGAAACTTGATCACCATAAATTCACCCCGGGGGGGAGCCTTTGTGGGATGTTCCTCTTATCCGGATTGTAAATCAACCTATTCACTCCCCAGGGGAGCAAACGTCCTTAAAACTACCTGTGATGTGTGTGGATTGCCTATGATATCATTTGGCAAACCCCGGCAACGGGCCTGCTTGGATCCCAAGTGTGGACGGGATGGTGAAGAGCCTGCCAAAAATGAGGTGGTGGGGGTCTGCCCGGATTGTGGGAAGGATCTCCTGAAACGCCTGGGTCGATATGGGGAATTTGTAGGCTGCAGTGGATTCCCACGCTGCCGTTACACCCGTTCTCTGGAGGAAAATGAAGAAAAAGTCCAGGAAAAATCCTGATCTAGACTAATTTTCCCTTATTTTCAATTCATGGTTGGAGGTCATCCTCTTCGAAGATGAATATCTTCTCTATTCTTTCACCCAGCACCCGGGATATAAGGTAGGCCAGCTTCAAAGAGGGGTTGTATTTTCCCTTTTCCAGAAAAACTATGGTCTCTCTTCGCACACCTACTTCATCTGCCAGTTGAGCTTGGGTGAGGTTCTTCCTGGCACGGAGTTCTTTGATTCGAGTTTTCATTTTTAGATCGCCTTGAATGATATTTGCTATTTCGAATCAAATTGATATTTAAATCAGGTCTATATCCCCGACACGGCTTAAAATCGTGTTAGATACCAGCATGGTGGTTACCAGGATAAAGACAACCAATCCCATGAGTTCAACAGGATCATGCATTCTTTGCGCCCAAAACATGGATACCAGCAGAAAACCCACGAATATTAGGGTTATATACCAGGACCATGTTGCAGCCAGTGTTCCGATTTTTTTTAAACGTTCGTCTCCGGCTGTTTTTTCCATTCCAATGTAGGCAAAGAAGCTGACTATGTAAATAATCATTCCTATTAATAGTCCCATTGCCGTATAATCGTTCATGTTCTTAGTGGCCATTAAATACAGTGAAGTGACTATCAGTATCGCTGATCCTACCCAGATACTTATTTTGTACATTCTATAATTTCTCTCCATCTTGGATTTCTTTTCCACCTTTCCATCTTTGTTGGCAGTGGTTTTACTATACACTGGGGATAAAAAGAACAGGAAGAATGCAAAAAATGCATAATAGATTGGATCACCTAAAATGTAGCCTAGTATCCCCAAAAAACCGAGTAACCCCCAGAATACGTTGAATTTTACTTCCATCATCTCCGCCTCATTCAGATCGTGTTGTTTATTTCCAACATAATGTTATTTAATTACAACATTATGTTAGATTAATATAACATTACTGGTATTTATAGTATTCTGCTGACTCCTTATAGGAATGGAAAAGTCACTTCTTGTTGGGATCTTTGGGGGAATAATTATAAATCTAACAATCTTACAATATTGCTTTGAAATTATCCTAAGTAGGATAATGCAAACTTGTTAAAATTAAAAAAAGTAATTAAGACTTTAAACTTGCACTGGAAGTATCAACAGCCTCATTTAAAAGGTGATGGCAGTTACACTTCCACACATATCTGATGGGGATATTTATGGAGGCCAAAGAAATCTTTAATAAACTAAAGCCATTGATTATAGTTATATTGCTTTTTTCCATCGTATTTTTCATAAGAGCTGAGGCAGCGAACTTATCATCATTACCGGGTGATCTTAAAGCATTTTATCAGGATGATGATGGTCTTCCTTACTTCAGTGAGATGGACTCTTATTATAACTACCGTTTAACTGCTGATTACCTGGATCACGGCTATCCCGGTGATACTAAAATGAATGGTAAAAACTGGGATCTGCACTCCAACTATCCTCCAGGGAGATCTGCGGAATATCCTCCACTCATCATCTACGTTACTGCAGGGGCTTATTTCTTGGTGAACCTGGTGGCTACAGTACCCTTAACTGTGGTGAGTTTCTGGATGTCGGCTTTTATAGGTTCATTATGTGTAATACCGGCCTACTTTATGGTCAGGAGGCTGACCAATGATTATGGTGGTATAACCGCTGGGTTACTAGTTGCATTGGCCCCGGCCTACTTCAACCACTCCTTCGCCGGCTTCTTCGACACCGACATGTTCAACATACTCCTACCACTCCTGGTGGTGTGGATGCTCGTAGAAAGTATAAGAGCTGATGATTTAAAAAATAAGGCTATATTCGCAGCTTTATCAGCTGTTTCCATGTTAATATTCTCCACAGCCTGGGAAGGGTGGTGGTACATATTCTATATAGTGGTACTTGCTAGCCTGGTCTATCTGGTGGTTTCCCGCTACCTCCTGGACCAGGATAAAAAGCCGCGAGAAGATTTCTCCAACCGTAAGGAATGGTTTTTAAACCAGCCAGTACTCCTACCCCTGGCCATCTTCGTCATTCTGGGATCGGTTCTCATGATGATATCCATGGGGGTACTGGACTTTTTCAACGCCCTTGTCCAGCCAGTGGGCTTTACCCAGCTACAGGAATCCACCCAGGTGACTTCCTATCCCAACGTCTATGTATCAGTGGCTGAACTTCAAATACCATCTATATCTCATGTGTTAGATGGTGTGGGTGGGATTTTAGCCTTTACATTTGGTATTATCAGTGTTTTCTGGCTTTTCCGAAAAATAAAAACTCCGCTCCCTGAGAATAAATCGAAAATCAAGAAGAAACCACGAAAGAGGAAAGACAGTCAAAAAAGAAGAAGGGAAAAAGAGTTAGATTTAAAGGAGGATGAAAAGGTTGTTCCTCCCAGCGTACCCCACCGACCAAGAACTTACCTTTTCATGGTAGTGCTACTGGTGGTATGGCTCCTCACCACTGCCTATGCCATGACCAAGGGAGTCAGGTTTATAGCAGCTTTTTCCATACCCATCGCCATAGGGGCGGGTATATTTGTGGGCCTGGTACGGGAGTACTTGGAAGGACAAATAGAAACCCCCAGTTACCGGGTGATTGTGATGGCCATCCTGGTGGCCATGGTGGTCTTCGTACCCCTCACTAATGACTACGCTGCATCTAGTTCAGTTATCCCAGGTGCCGATGACTCCATGGTCAAATCTTTGACCTGGATCAAGGCTAACACTCCCAACAACACCGTTATAATTTCATGGTGGGATTACGGCCACCTGTTCGCTGCTGTGGCAGACCGACCCATAACCTTTGACGGAGGATCTCAAAACACGCCACGTGCATACTGGGTGGGAAAAGCACTTCTAACCAACAATGAAAGCTTATCTGCAGGTATACTGAGGATGTTATCCTCCAGTGGAGATGAAGGATACTACACCCTGGAAAATTACACCCAGAACACGGGCAAGAGTGTGGAAATCCTGGAAAAAACCCTGGGAGTAGACAAAGCATCGGCCCAGACCATCATGACAGGCCAGTATGGACTGAGCATGGAACAAGCCCAAAACGTACTTAAATATACTCACCCTGATAACCCGGTTCCGGTGGTATTCATAACCAGCTATGACATGATTGGAAAGGCTGGCTGGTGGTCCTACTTTGGTGGCTGGAACTTCCAGAATTCTTCTGGTCAGAACATGGTGTACTCCCTGGCTCCAGCCAATATCACTACCCAGAATGATACCCTGGTCTTGCAGGGTGAAAATGGGGTGGTGGCCCAGATAACCAGTACCAACATCACCGCCGGGATAGTTACCAGTAACAACCAGGTGGCCCTAGCCCACCAGGTGATTGTGATGGTTAATGGAACCACCGCCACCTACCACTTGGTCTCTAACCAGAGCACGTTCTCGGTTATGATCATCAAGGAAGGTGATTCGTACTATACCATGGCCATGAACAGGGAACTGGAAAACTCCATGTTCACCCGACTCTTTTTCCTCCAAGGGGCTGGTTTAACTCGTTTCAGCCCTATCCATGCCCAACCAGGAGTTATCGTTTGGAACGTGGCTGTGTAAGTCACGTTACTCCACTTTTTTATTTTAAAAATCTTTTTATGTAAAAAAAAGCAAGCTATATCTAGGATCACCTAGGTGATCATACAGATAAACTAATCCCCAATCTACTTTTTGAGTGATTTAAATTGACTTTAGAAGATAGGATCCGCAGCATTGAGGAGGAGATCAAAAAAACTCCCTACAACAAGGCCACCTCCCACCACATAGGTAAATTAAAGGCCAAGTTATCCCAGCTACGAGAAGAATCATTTAAGAGGGCCTCGGCAGGTACCAAGGGAAAGGGATTCCATCTAAAAAAAAGTGGTGACTCCACAGTGGCCCTGGTAGGGTTTCCTTCAGTGGGAAAGTCCACCATACTTAATCAGATAACTAATGCCGAATCTAAAATTGGTGCCTATGAATTCACCACCCTGGAGGTTATCCCGGGGGTCATGGAGTATCGGGGAGCCCATATCCAGATCTTCGATATCCCGGGGATCATCAGTGGCGCAGCCCATGGCCGGGGACGGGGAAGGGAAATCTTATCAGTGGCTCGTAACGCCGATCTGGTCGTGATGGTTCTGGATGTTTTCCAGCCACAGCACCAGGAAATGATACTGCAAGAACTGGATCATATCGGTATCCGGCCTAACCAGTCACCTCCTGATGTAAGGGTCAAGCGGAGGAAAGTTGGTGGAATAAAATTGGCCTCCACGGTGCCCCTCACCCACATGGATGAAAAAAGCATTCGGTCCATTCTTAATGAGTACGGGGTGCACAGTGCTGATGTCCTGATCCGGGAGGATGTAACCATGGATAGATTCATTGACTCCTTGGATTCCAGCATAGTCTACATACCCCTCCTGGTTGTGGTTAACAAGATCGACTTGGTAGACGCACATTACTTGGAAGAAGTTAAAAGAAAGCTTCCCAATGCTTTGTTCATCGCCGCTGATAAGCAGCTAAATATTGATGAACTTAAAGAGGAGATCTTTCAGCGCCTGGAACTGATACGAATATACTTAAAACCTCAGGGTAAAAAAGCTGATATGGAGGAACCACTCATTGTCCGGAAGGGTTCCACCGTGGAAAACGTTGCCCAGAGGCTTCACCGAGACTTTGTAAGGAATTTTCGCCACGCCAATGTATGGGGCAAATCAGTGAAGTTCCCGGGCCAGAAGATTGGTCTGGAACACGTGGTGGAAGATGAGGACATAGTTAGGATCATAGTTAAAAAATAATTAAAAAGGTGTGAACATGAAGTTAGACGATATAATCGTTTCAAAGGCCATTGTGGAAGGTTACATGGAAGACCTGCTGAATTACATGGAGATGGACGTGGCCATTGGTGGTGGAGGCCCAGCTGGAATCACCGCCGGATACTACCTGGCCAAAGCCGGATTAAAGGTAGCCTTATTCGAAAAAAAACTCACCATCGGTGGTGGTATGTGGGGTGGGGGAATGATGTTTAACAAGATCGTGGTCCAGGAAGAGGGAAAACGGATCCTGGAGGAGATGGACATAGTCTCCCAGGAGTTCCAACCCGGATACCATGTGGCGGACTCCATCGAAACTGTATCCACCCTCCTGTCCAGGGCAACTAAAGCGGGTTTGAAGGTTTTTAACCTCATCGAAATTGAGGATGTGATGATCAAACAGCGAGGAGTAGAAGGACTGGTTATAAACTGGAGTACCGTGGGCATGTCTGGACTGCACGTGGACCCCATAACAGTTCGGAGTAAAGCAGTGGTGGATGCCACTGGACATCCCTGTGAGGTGGTTAAGGTAGTGGAAGATAAGGTCGGACCAGAATTACACACCAAAACTGGCAGGATAATGGGAGAGAAATCCATGTGGGCGGATAGGGCTGAAAGTATCATACTGGAAAATGTGGGAGAAGTATACCCTGGCCTGTACGTTGCTGGTATGGCTGCCAACGCAGTCCATGGTTCGCCTCGAATGGGACCCATATTCGGGGGCATGCTACTATCTGGGGAAAGAGTGGCCCAGATACTCATTGAAAAACTGGAATAGATATATCATGATCCTGCTTCTAACCGGCACCCCTGGCACTGGAAAAACCACCATCTCCCGTTTACTGTCCCAGGAACTAGAAGCCAAGTTAGTGCTGGTCAACCAGTTAGTGGACCAGAAACACCTCTACACTGGTCTGGATCCGGAGAAAAACTATAAAATAGTTGATCTTCCGAATCTTTTAGGGGAAATGGACGAGATCAGTCAGAATTACCAGGGCAGTAAAGATTGGCTAATATTTGAGGGACATTTATCCCATTACTACCAACCTGCAGATCTGGTGGTGGTTTTAAGGGCCAGCCCATCAATTTTGGAAAAAAGACTGGAAAAACGTGGATGGAAACCAGAAAAGATAAAAGAAAACCTGGAAGCAGAGGCCCTGGATATTTGTGCCTGGGAAGCCGGTGATATTCATGGGGCACTGGCTCAGGAAGTGGACACCACCCACTCCAGGCCAGGGGATGTGGTTAACACCATCATGGGAATCATCAGGGGTGATTTAACCTTACCCTTGGGGGGGGTTAGCTTTCTGGATCAGATCAAGTGATCCCCACGGATCCCAGCATCCTAATGATGACACAATGCCACCATGAGAAAAGCTTTTTAAAGGGAGAAGTAGATAAACTAATTCATTATTCTTAAGTACATTCTCAGGCTTCAGAATAGTTACCCATACATCTCTGTCTTTTGAGAAACTTAGGATTCTTAGCATCTTCGATGTTTCTTGAGAGGTTAAAATTTGCGAAGGGGAAGAAGACCGAAGTGGATGATAAAAATAGCCTATGAAAGGCTTGAAATCCTCTTCAAAATGGCGGAAGAAGAATTTTCCCTCCACCCATTACGGTCGCACCGCTACGTGGAGATGGCCCGGAACATTGCCCAGAAGTATAACCTGAAGATGCCTTCCTACTGGAGGGGCAGGTACTGTAAAGGGTGTAAAAGGTTTTTAAAGCCAGGATTAAACTCTAAAGTCAGGCTTAACCAACAAGCAGTGACTGTAAAGTGCCTGGAATGTGGAGAAGTCAGTACCATGCCCTATGTAAAGGAGCAGAAGTCCAAGAGGAGGAAAAAAATTGAACCCCGCACCTTCCAAGAAGGAACTCATGAATAGATCACTTTCGACCATTACCATCAACATAGGCAAATCCGGAGTCAACCCTGGAGTGCTGGATGAGATCAAGAGACATCTGAAGGAACGAGAAGTGGTTAAGCTCCGCTTTTCGAAAGGTATATCACCCGAGAAACAAAACTATATTACTCAGATCACCGAAAAATCCAATGCTAAACTGGTTGATTTTAGAGGTAACGTTGCTGTAATATTCAAAAAAAGAGGTAATTAGGAGGATAAATATGACTACAGTTTATGATGTGCCTGCCGACTCGCTCATCAGCGAAGTCGCCAAGGAATTAAGTGAAAATAAAAAGATCACCCCACCAGAATGGGCTGCCTTTGTAAAAACAGGTGTTCACAAGGAAAGAAGGCCTGATGATGCTGACTGGTGGTACGTACGTTGCGCTTCCCTTTTAAGAAGGGTTTACATGGATGGTCCTGTGGGTATCAACAGTCTGCGAACTTACTATGGTGGTAGCAAGGACCGTGGTACCAGCCCTGAAAAATTCAGAAGGGGCAGCGGTTCCATAGTCAGGGGGGCCCTGCACCAACTGGAGGATGCTGGACTGGTGGAGAAGGTGGATGAAGGAAGAAGAGTTACCTCTGAGGGACGGTCCTTCCTGGACAAAGCATCCCACCAGATTAAAAAAGACATACCACAAGCAGCCAAGTATTAAATGGGGATTTTTTAAATGAGCGATATCGAAGAGATACGCCGTCGAAGAATGGAACAGTTACAACAGCAGCAGGCAGCTCAACAAATGTCTCAACAAGAAATTGAGGCCCAGGAGCGCATGCGTCAGGAGATGGAGGCACAAAAAAGGCAAATAATGATGCAGATCCTCACCCCTGAGGCCCGCAGTAGACTGGCTAATCTCCGACTGACCCGGCCGGATTATGTGAATCAAATCGAACTTCAGCTCATTCAACTGGCTCAGGCAGGAAGAATAGCTTCTAAAATAACTGATGAACAGTTAAAGGAGCTTTTACGAAAATTAGGGGCTAGCCAGAAGAAAGAAATAAAGATTGTAAGAAAATGAAAGCAGCGGTACTCTACAGTGGGGGTAAAGACAGTTCCCTCATGGCTGTTATCCTCCATAGATTAGGATATCAGGTAGAGCTTTTAACCGCAAATTTTGGTGTTTATCCTTCCTATAAACCAGCCAAAGAAGCTGCAAAAAATCTGGGCTTCAGCCACCGGGTCTTACGTGCTGATAAAACTTTACTGGAGAACGCTGTTTCCAGGATATTGGAGGATGGTTATCCCAACCAGGGTATTCATTACCTGCACCGGCAGATTTTAGAAGTGGCTGCATCTGGGTATGGGGTGGTGGCCGATGGTGTACGCCGCGATGACCGGGTTCCCAGACTAAGCCGCCGGGAGGTAGCCAGCTTCCAGGACCGCCATGGTGTGGAGTACATCAACCTCAGCGGTTTTGGGCATCGGACTGTAAACAACTTGGGAAAAAATCTTTTCAAGCTTAAAAAAGAACCAACCAATCCCCACAACAACTCAGACTACGAGATAGAGATTAGACACCTTATCCGGGAGAAAAAAGGAATAAAAATTGCAGAAAGCCTTTTTCCCCCCCACACACAATCAAGAGTAATAGGATGGAGAGAAAATGAGTCGAAATAAACCTCTAGCAAAAAAACTTAGACTGGCAAAGGCATATAAACAAAACCGAAGGGTGCCACTGTGGGCCATGCTAAAAACCTCCCGTAAAGTGAGGTCTCACCCCAAAATGAGACACTGGAGAAGAAGTAAGATCAAAGTATAAGGAGATTGAACATGGAAAGAGTTTACACCATTCCCCTGAGAGATGTTAAAAAAGTCCCAAGGACTAAGAGATCTCCCCGGGCAACCCGATATGTAAGGGATTTCATCCAGAGACACATGAAATCAGAGGACGTTAAAATTGACGCCTCAGTTAATGAGAAGATATGGGAAAGGGGAATCCAGAAAATACCCCCCAGGATTAAGGTAAAGGCCACCAAAGAAGATGATGGTTCGGTTTTGGTCACCCTGGCCTGAATGTAATAGGTGAACCTATGATCAGGAGATTTAACTTGAGGGGCAACCCCAACCTGGGAGTGGCCATTTCTGCCACTGATCAGGCGGCACTGGTTCCCCCTAACCTGGAAGACAAGGACCTCCAATTAATTGAGGAAGCACTCCAGGTACCACTAATCAAGACCCACATCAGCGGCAGCAATCTAGCCGGAGCTTTGGCTGTTGGAAACTCCCAGGGATTCGTGGTATCCAAATATGCCTTTGACCGGGAAGTAGATGCTATCCGTCAAACTGGGCTGGCAGTGGAGAGAATACCTGACAGGCTCACTGCAGTAGGCAACATCGTCTTGGTAAATGACCACGGGGCGATAATTAATCCCCTCCTCTCTGATAAATCTGCAGAGTTAATATCCAGCACCCTGGATGTGGATGTAGAAAGGGGAAAAATAGCAAATTTTAAGATCACTGGATCAGTAGCACTAGCTACCAATAAAGGAGTTTTAGTACATCCATCTGCAACTCCAGATGAATTAAAACTTCTGGAATCGACTTTGAAGGTTCCTGCAGATGTGGGTACCGTTAACCGGGGTACTCGCCTGGTGGGGTCCGGGTCAGTGGCCAACAGCCACGGCGTGTTGGTGGGTCTGGATACGACTGGTCCGGAAATGGCAAGAATCGAAGAATCATTGGGTTTTCTCGAGGTATATTTATGAAAACAAAGATATTTAGAATACAAGGTAAATTTATGATGGGGGACAGACTCAAACCCTTCACCCGGGAATTGAGAGCCACCAGCGAAGCTGATATCAGGGAGAAGATCTACTCTGAATTCGGAAGCAAACACCACATAACAAGGAATCAGATAAAAATTCAGGATATCCAGGAAATATCAGCAGACGATGTCCTGGACCCACTGATCAAGGCCCTAATTCAGGAGTGATCATTCCATGGAAGACCGTCAGCGACTGGAAGAGCTTATAAACGAGCTCAACATGTACAAAGCCCAGGCCGAACTTTTAAATCAGCAAATCGAAACCCTAAAAGTTAGTATATCTGAACTGGTAATGGCCCTGGAAACATTGGACGAGTTAAAGGGTAAAAAAGGAGTTGAAACCTTCGTACCCATTGGTGCAGGTTCATTCCTGATCACCGAGATAAAAAACACTGAAGAAATTATAGTGGGAGTGGGAGCCGGTGCTGCCATCAAAAAGAAGGTCGGTGACGCTCAGGAAAGTATTAAAAACCAGAAAGAGGAACTGGAAGGCCTCCTTAATCGTATGATGGGAGACTTGCAGAATATCAGTGAAATAATCGTCCAGAAAAGTCCCGAAGCAGAGAAACTACTCCAGCAACTGGAAGGGACTCAGGGATAGACCATCAAGAGTTAGATTCCATTGTTCGATTTTCTAAAAAAGAAATTTAGCGGAGCAGTAGGTAAAGTATCCGATAAATTTTCAGACGAAGAAAGTCTCCCTGGAGATGAAACTGGCACTGGAAAAAAGATGTTGCCAGTGGAGGGGGAGACAGTAGAAAAAGCTTCCGGGAAGGAACAGAATGGATCTAGTTTATCAGCTGAAGATATATCATCCACTGATGACTCCGGCTTTAAAATTGCAGAGGAAGAAAAAACCTCCCGTTTTGCCATATTCCGCCGGAAATCAACCCATAAAGAAGAAGTATCTGGGACAGATAAGGAAGAAACTGTTGATAAGATAGTTCCAGAAGATATAGATGAAACCAGAACTGGACCAGGTTCTGATAAAGTAAAAACAAAGGACACATCCCTGGAGAGTGAGCCAGGCCTGTTTGGATTTGCCACCCACAAAACCATATCCCAGGGGGACCTGGAAGATGTGCTATTTGAACTGGAACTCTCCCTACTGGAGGGTGATGTGGCATTGGAAGTGGCAGAGAAGATCATAAAATCGGTGGAAAACGATCTGGTGGGGCGTAAAATTAAAAGAAGGAGTGATGTCGCCCTACATACCCAGGATGCTCTTAAAAAAGCCATCTCAGAGATCTTAATGGTTAAAGGTCCGAATGTCATGGCTCTGGCCCAGGAAGCCAGAAAAGCAGGTGAACCATTAAAACTAATGTTCGTGGGCATCAATGGTACAGGGAAAACCACCACCATTTCTAAACTTGCTGATTATTTTGTTTCAAAAGGATTCACACCCGTTCTGGCTGCATCAGACACTTTCAGGGCTGGTGCTATTGAACAAATCACTCATCACGCCGAAAATTTAAAGATAAAAATTATTAAACATCAAAAGGGTGCTGATCCCGCGGCAGTGGCCTACGATGCCGTGGAACATGCCCGGGCCCAGAAAAAGGAACTGGTATTCATAGACACCGCCGGGAGGATGCAGACCAACACCAACCTCATGGATGAGATGAAGAAAATACAGAGGGTGGTGAAGCCGGATCTGGTCATCTTCGTAGGCGATGCATTGACTGGTAACGATGTGGTGGAACAGGCCACCAAATTCAACGATGCCGTGGGATTGGATGGTATCATACTAACCAAGGCTGATGCTGATGCTAAAGGTGGTGCAGCATTATCCATTGGATATGTGGTCCAAAAACCCATACTATTTTTGGGCGTGGGCCAGGGATACAAGGATATCATCGAATTCAAGCCAGATTGGATGGTGGAGCAGATCTTCGGGTCAGATGCCTAATAACTATACATCACACCAGAACCTGTAACCTATTTACCCCTGGATTTTGAAATAATATTTCCAAGGGCTTATCCACTATTTTCTAGCACCGTACACTCCGAAGTAGTAATGCTTCCACACCACATCCAGGTCCTGAAACCCGGCCTCCTTCAACCAGTCCAAGTGGTCTGTGAGGGGTTGGGGATGGTCTTCCTGGTGGTGGCGGGCCAGCCAGACAGCTTCCACTTCTTTGGGGCTGTGATACTGTAACATGAATTTTCTCCATTTTTCCAGATAAAACTGGTTCAAACTCTCAGACGAGGACTGAAGATTATCGGCATTGTAAAACACTCCACCACCCTTCAGGGCCGTGTAAATCTGGGAGTAAAATGAACGCTGCTCATCACGGGACAGGTGATGAATGGCCAGGGAACTCACCACTGCGTCATATTCTTCCACAGCATCCAGATCACGCAGATCTCCCACCACATAATCCACCTCCCCATACTCGGCCAGTTTGTGTCTGGTGTTCTGGATCATATTCTCCGCCAGATCCAGACAGGTGAGGTGAGCCTGGGGAAACCTCTTCTTAATGGCCCATGAAACGTTACCTGTTCCAGAACCAAGATCAAGGATCGAAACATGTTCCCGGGGGTGGAAGGGCAGCACCCCAGCTAGGGCTTCTATCATCTCCTCGTAGTTGGGTATCAGCGTCCTGATCAGCCCATCAAATATTTCCGCCTCTTTTTGGAAGTGGTTTTTGACTTTTTTCATCTCTAACACCTTAAGCATCCTCCACACCCAGCCATCACCAAGGATCCAACCATAGTGGGCAAAGTTTTTTTCCAGATTTGGTTAAAACTAAATGTAGATGGACACGTTAATAGATGTACTAATAAGCAATGTAAATTTTTAGTTACACAGTTATCAGCAACAATTCCCTTGTTGAGTTAGAATACAAATCCCAAGAGGACGATTATAATGCTCGGTGAAAAAAAACTTACCCAATTGTTCCCTGACTTTAAGGAGCTGGTGCAGCCGGCGGGGATTGATCTGCGGGTGGATGCAGTTTATAAACAGGCAGGATCCGGTTCTTTAATTGATGATGTGAAAAATCTGCCGGAACTGGAAGAACTGGAACCTCCCCTCTACAATCTCCAGGCTAAAACCGCCTACATCGTAACTGTGGACCGTAGGATAAAAATCCCCAAGGGCTATTCCATGCTCTACCTTCCCAGGTCCACCCTTTTAAGGTCATTTATATCCATCCACACCGCCCTGGGAGACCCGGGCTTCTACGGTACCCTGCAATTTCTCCTGGTGAACCAGGGAGAATACAGTTACACCCTGAAAAGAGGTGAAAGGATAGTTCAGGGAGTGGTTTTTAAAGTGGAAGGTTCAGGCGAGTACAACGGCAGCTACCAGGAGGAAGAACAGGATTAACCTTTAAGGACTTCTTCTAAATTTTCAACAGCCTCCGGGTTGGCCAGGGTACTGGTGTCCCCAGGGTCTTCCCCCTTAACCAGGGCCTTAATCACCCGACGCATGATTTTCCCGGAACGGGTCTTTGGCAAGTCCTCCACGGATCTTACCTGGGCGGGGGTGGCGATGGGCCCTATCTCGGTACGTACCTGGTTTTTCAGTACTATTTCCAGGTTATCCGGCTCTTTTGCATCTTTTTTTAGTATTACGAAGGCGGAGATTTCTTCACCCTTCAGGGGGTGGGGTTTGCCAACCACCGCGGCCTCAGCCACTACTGGATGACTTACCAGGGCTGATTCAACCTCTGCTGTACTTATACGATGGCCTGAAACATTTAAAACATCATCCTCCCGGCCCTGGACCCAGAAGTATCCGTCTTCATCCACCCGGGCCACGTCTCCACTGAGATAAATACCAGGGAAGGTGTTCCAGTATGCTTCCCGGAATCGCAGAGGATTCCGGTAGAGGGTGCGAAACATAGCAGGCCAGGGCGACTTGATAACCAGGTGACCACCCTCACCCACTACAGAATTCCCCTCATCATCCACCACATCTGCAATAATGGTGGGGAAGGGTTTGAAGGCTGAACCTGGCTTCAGGGGGCTGATGGGAAGGGGTGTTATAAGGTGCATGCCTGTTTCGGTCTGCCACCAGGTGTCCATGATGGGGCACCTTCCCCCGCCAATGTGTTCATGGTACCACAACCAAGCCTTGGGATTAATGGGCTCACCCACACTTCCCAGGAGCCTTAAGGAGCTAAGATCATATTTTTGAGGCCATTTCTCCCCATATTTCATGAACAGGCGGATGGTGGTGGGGGCGGTGTAGAACACGTTCACCCCATACTTTTCCACTATCCTCCAGAAGCATCCTGGATCCGGGTAGTCAGGGGTGCCCTCGAAGAGCACCGATGTAACTCCCAAGAGGAGGGGAGCGTACACTATGTAACTGTGGCCGGTAATCCATCCGATATCCGCTGCACACCACCACACATCGTCTTCCTTTAAATCGAATACCATCTTCAGGGTGGTGTACACTCCTACCGCATACCCGGCGTGCACATGCAACACTCCCTTGGGCACACCCGTGGTTCCGGAGGTGTACAGTATGAAAAGGGGATCTTCGGCTTCCAGAACCGCGGTGGGACATTCTTCACTCATCCCTTCCACCAGTTCATGCCACCACAGATCCCGCCCTGCAGTCATATCCACCGGGATCTTTGCATGCCGGACCACAATGACCTTCTCCACGGTGGGGGCATCCAGTAGCACGCGGTCCACATTAGCCTTGAGGGCTAAAACTTTACCCCTCCTGCTGAAACCATCCGAGGTGATGGCTACCTTGGACTGGGCTTCATCAACTCTTTCCCGGAATCTTTTTGCCCAGAATCCAGAGAAAACCACGGAGTGCACGGCTCCGATTTTGGCGCAGGCCAGCATGGCCACCGGGAGTTCAAGTATCATGGGCAGGTAGATGGTGACGGTATCGCCTTTACCCACCCCCAGACTCTGCAGGGCATTGGCGAATCGGTTCACCTCCTGGTAAAGTTGGTGGTAACTCATCTTCCTAACTTCTCCATCCTCTCCCTGCCAGATGAAGGCCAATTTATCCATATGTGGACCCCGGGCATGTCGGTCAACGGCGTTGTCCACGATGTTGAAGTTTCCATCCTGGAACCACTGCGAATGGGGGGCTTCCCACTTCAAAACTTGGTGGTAGGGTTTCTGCCAGTTCAGTTCCCGGGCCATTTCATCCCAGAACCATTCCGGATCCACTACGGCCTTTTCCAGAAGCTGGTCATAACTCTGGATCTGGTGCCTGTTCATCCACACTTGGATGTTGCTATCTTTAACTATCTGGGGGTCGGGCCATAATATTCCCCCGATCCTGCCTGAAGTATCTTCTTCCTGGGACATCTTACACCATCTCAATCCTAGATTGCATTATCTTATACTATCTATGTGCCTATCTTCCTCATAATTTTTTTCAAAAAAAACCACCAGTTACATATGATGACCAGTAGAGCCCCCCCTCCTATCCTGGAGAATTTTAAAATAGAGCCAGCAACATAAATACAGCACATGAATAACGGAGCCACCACAACTTGTGCCCAAGTGATGATCCGCACCTTAGAAGAAGAAGGTGTGAACCTGGTCTTCGGCCATCCAGGAGAACAGATCCTCCCCTTATACCAGGCCCTGCACCATTCCAGCATTAAACATGTTCTTATGCGCCATGAACAGGGAGCAGCCCATGCCGCTGATGGCTATGCACGTGCCACCGGAGGGGTGGGGGTTTGTCTGGCCTCGGCTGGACCCGGGGCACTGAACCTGGTTATGGGGGTGGCCACTGCCTATAAGGACTCCGTACCCCTCCTGGTCATCACCGGTGACCTGTCCACCCAGGTAAAGGGTCAGAACACCTTTCAGGACGTTCCCCAGGTCCAGGTCCTCCAGCCCATTACTCTGCAAAGTTACGATGTGAAAAAACCAGGGGAAGCAGTTTCCAAGTTAAAAGAAGCATTCCAGCTATTCAGGACAGGTAGAACAGGCCCCATACATTTGAACATTCCCATGGATGTTTTTTCAAAAACAGTGGATTCATCACTCCCGGGGGGTGACTTAGAATATATTTCTCCCGGTTATGAAGTGGATGAAGTCAAAAAGCTCCTTCAATCATCGAAAAAACCCTTCATCATCGCCGGGGCCGGGGTGATCTGGTCTGGGGCGGTGGAGAAACTGCGAAGATTTGCTGAGGAAAATATGATCCCAGTGGCCACCACCTATCCTGCCCGGGGAGTTCTGCCGGAGGATCATCCCCTATCACTGGGGTTGATCGGATTGCGAGGAACCGAAGCTGCTAACCACGCTGGTGCCTGGGCAGATTTGGTGCTGGCCTTGGGCTGCCGCCTATCAGAACGCACACTCATGGGGCTGGGTAAAACAGTCCTGATCCATGTTAATCCCGATCCAAAGGTGTTACGGGGTGAAATTAATCTACAGGCCGATGCTGGTGAATTTCTGGAGAAAATCTCCCAGTTAAGGTACCCGGATACAGGGGAATGGTTAAATGAACTTCAAAAATACAGATCTTACCATTTGGTGGACACAGGGTATGATGGCCTGCCCTTAAAACCTCAAAGAGCTATAAAGGATATTTTAGGGGCTGTAAGAGGGGCGGTGGTGGTTAACGATGCTGGGAGCCACACTACCTGGGTTAATCTTCTCTCTGTAGTCCGGGAGCCATCTGGTCTGGTGTTCTCCGGTGGCTTCGGCCCCATGGGCTACGGTTTACCCGCTGCAGTGGGGGTTAGCCTGGCTAGGCCAGAGAAGAGCGTGGTGCTACTGGTGGGTGATGGTGGATTTCAGATGACCCTCCAGGAACTGGCAGTCATCAGTCAACTGCAACTACCCATCCTCATAATAATCATCAACAACCAGGGCTTGGGGATCATTAAACAATGGCAGGAACTCTACTACGATGGTCCCTACCAAGTGGCCCTGGAAAACCCGGATTTTATATCCCTGGCAGCCAGTTATCGCATCGAGGGGCAGAGGATTAAAGAATCAGGCCAGTTACCCTACATGGTACAGAAAGCTTTAAGGTTGAGGAAACCTTACCTTATAGAAGTTATGGTAGACCCAGATGAGGATATTCCCTTACCAGAGATGAAAAAATGAAAGTACTACTAATAAATCCTCCCTATACTTCTTCCAAATATAAATTCATTGGCCTGGTGGCTCCGCCACTGGGAATAGCATACATCGGGGCTGTACTGGAGGATGGTGGTTTTGATGTGGAGATCATAGATGGTGCTGCCCTGGAACTGGATTGGGAAGCCCTAGAGGTCCGTGTAAAACAGGCCCACCCCCAAGTCATAGCCATCACCTCCCTAACTCCCACCATAAGCCAGGGACTGGAAACTGCTAAACGAGCTCGTAGAGTCTGTCCCGAGGCCACCATAGTCCTGGGTGGCTATCATCCCTCCTTCAACCATGCTGAGATACTGGAGAAGAGCTACGTGGATGTAGTGGTAATTGGTGAGGGGGAGTACACCATGCTGGATTTGGTGGAGACCCTGGAAGGTGGTGGAGACCTCAAAGAAGTCCAGGGTATAGCCTATGGGAATGAGGTAACCCGACCCCGTCCAGTGGTGAATGACCTGGACCAGCTACCATTCCCGGCCCGGCACCTCCTGCCCATGGAACATTATAAAATACTGAATATGAAACTCCACACCGCCACCATGATCTCTGGAAGGGGATGCCCTATGCAGTGCTCCTTCTGTGCCTCGGCTGCTTTACATGGTCGACGGTTACGAATGCGGTCTGCAGAGAATGTGGTGGATGAGATGGAACACCTCACCGAAGAACATGATGCCGGGATGATCGCCTTCATGGATGATACCTTCACCCTGAAACCCAAGCGGGTGGAACAGGTCTGTGACGAAATCAAAAGGAGGGGACTGGACGTTTACTGGGGGTGCACTGCCCGGGCGGACACCCTATCCAGCAGGATGCTCCAGAAGATGAGTGACACTGGTTGTATCACCATGTTTTTAGGGGTGGAATCAGCGGATCAGCAGCAACTGGACCGGGTGAACAAGCAGCTCACCGTGGATAAGATACGCCAGGCCTTCGCCCTCTCCCGAAAACATAACATCCGCACTATAGCCTCTGTGGTTCTGGGCATGCCCGGCGACACTCAGGGCAGTATCAACCGGACCATCCGATTCGTACGGGATCTGAACCCATCCTACGCCCTGTTCTCACTGGCCACACCCTACCCCGGCACCAAATTCTACCGGGAGGCAGTGGAGAACAACCTCCTCAAGGTGAAGGACTGGTCCAAGTACACCCTCCTCTCTCCGGTGCTGGAAACCGTGGACTGCTCCAGGGAGGAGCTTAAGAATATGCAAAAAAAGGCCTTCCGGCAGTTCTACCTGCGGCCCTCCTACATTCTGAGGCAGCTACGGATGGATGGACCCATCATAATCAAAACCATCGCCGCCATGATCAGGGAAGTGTAAAAGGAGAGTTAACCTTCAATATTTTTTTTTAGATGTAAATAATTGGATGAATATCCCTTCCCTGGATAAAATAAAAAAATAATGAGGACTTATACGTCCTCGGGGAGGTAGGTGTCTGCCACGGCAGCCACCCCTTCCCCCATTTCGATGTCGAAGCCCAGCTCCCGCAGGGTCATCTCCATGGCTGAGAAGGTTGTTATGAGTTCCCGGTGGGTGATGTTACCCATGTGGCCGATACGGAAGATCTTACCCTTGAGGTGGTCCTGGCCTCCAGCCAGTTCCACCCGGTACTTGTTACGCATGGTGCCCCGGAATTCGCCGTCGGTAATTCCCTCCGGCATCCGTACCGCGGTGACAGTGGTGGATGAAACCTTTTCTTCAGGGAAAAGTTCCAGGTCCAGGGCTTTAACACCATTACGGGTGGCCTCGGCTGCTAATTTGTGCCGGTTAATCCGGTTTTTAAGTCCCTCGTCCATGATGATCTTCAGTGCCTCGTGCATGGCGTAGATCAGTGACACGGAGGGTGTGTAAGGCGTTTCTGGTGGGTCGGCATCGCCACTTTTCTGGTATTTTTTAAGGTTAAGGTAGTAACTGGCGGAGTTTGTACGGTTAACCACATCCCAGGCATCCTGGGAGAGGGTTATGGCGGCCATACCAGGCGGAGCAGCCATACACTTCTGGGAGCCGGTGACACAGATATCGATGCCATAGTCATCCACCTCCACATCATCACCTGCCAGGGAGGACACAGTGTCCACCACGTAGAGGGCATCATGGTTCTGGAGGATCTTGCCCAACTCTTTAATGGGGTTCACCACCCCTGTGGAAGTCTCATTGTGCACCACGGTAACGGCTTTAATATCATCATGCTCTTCCAGGAGGAATCCCACTTCATCAGGGGTAACGGCTTGGCCCCACTCCACCTCTAGGGGCATGGAAGTTCCTCCATGGGCCTCAACAATCTGCATGAAGCGCTGGCCAAACTTACCACCCACCACGTTCAGGACCTTATCCCCCTTCTCCAGGATGTTCACCATGGCAGCCTCCATGGCAGCGGTACCTGACCCGGTTAGGAGGTAGGACTTGTTGGTGGTTCGGAAAACATCGGACATCATCTGGGAGGTGTCCTTTAATATCTGGCCAAATATGGCACTCCGGTGGTTGACAATGTTCTCGGACATGGCTTTAAGCACCCGGGGAGCTACTCGGGTGGGTCCTGGTATCATTAGCAAAGTTTCATCCATCTTGAAATCCTCCAAGTTCTAGATTATCATCAGTAATTTCATTTATATTCCTAGGACATATAATCTCTTCATATGAACCTCTCCCATTGGATGTCCTGCTACCAAAAAATTCTAGAATGCTTTGGATACAGCCAAAAACAGGACGAAAAATCTGCACAACTACTAAATCAGCTATTAACTCTTCAGGGTGGCTTATCTCCCGACGATATCCCAGTGAAGGAAAAAGCCATTATTTTTGGAGCGGGACCATCCCTCAAATGGAACATACACCAACTCCAGGAGCAAGACAAACTACACCAGATAAAACTAGATGAATTCACCATAATAGCCGCTGATGGAGCCACCACCGCCCTTCTGGAAGAGGGCATGGTCCCGGAGGTGGTGGTGACTGACCTGGACGGGGAACTGGAGAACCTTTACCAAGCCCAGAGGCAGGGGACGGTGCTGGTGGTCCATGCCCATGGAGATAACCAAGAAAAACTGAAAAAACATGTACCTCACATGGATAGAGTCCTGGGCACCACCCAGTCCTGGCCAAGGGGAATGGTTTATAACTGGGGGGGTTTCACCGACGGGGACCGGGCAGTCTTTATAGCCGCAAAACTGGGAGTGAAGATCATAATCCTGGCAGGCATGGACTTTGGAACCCACACAACCCGCTACTCCCGACCTGAACTGTCTTTTGAAGTGGCTGAAGCAGATGAAATAAAGCAACTTAAGCTTCACTATGCAAAAAAACTGGTGGAATGGGCAGCCAAACATGAAAACGTGCTTATCCTGAACATCTCAGGTGGAGAAACCATAAAAGGAGTTGAGAACATCCCTGCCTCCAGGATAAAGGAGTGTTTATCCTGAATTCTTTCGAAGCGGTGTATTTTTTAACTGTGAATGATTATATAAAGATAATTTTGAAGGTGTAAGATCATGACCAAGAAAATAGTGCTGGGACTCCCAAAGGGGAGTCTGAACAACGTTAACCGAGGAAACACTTATCAATTATTCGTGGATGCCGGCTACGAGGTCAAGGGCTACGAACCTGGTAAGGAAGATAATGAGATACAGATCCTGAATGACCCCGAGATTAGAGGATTCCTTTCCCGACCCCAGAGTGCACCGGTGGAACTTAACCGTGGAATCCTAGACCTAGCCATCGTGGGCGAGGACTGGATAAGGGAAGAATCTGCCAACCTTGAAGAAAATCTCACCACTAAACTGGGTGATCTGGACTATGGACAGACCCGGCTCATAGTGGCGGTGCCCAATGAAGCACCCTATGGGTCCCTCACAGAATTCTTCCAGGCCAACCAGGAACGAAAAAGACCCATACTGTGTTTCACCGAGTATCCTAACCTCACCAAACAGTATTTCATGAAAAATGAGGGTTACCAGGAACTATATGGGAATAAAACGCCCCTGGTACAGGTGCGGGGCTTGAGGGATGGTGAGAATGATCGGGTGCAGATCATCAACTCCGACGGAGCCACCGAGGTTTACATAGCTAAGGGGGCAGATCTGGTTGTGGACAACACCCAGACCGGCAGCAGCCTCCGCAAGGCGGGTTTGAAGATCCTGGACACCATTATGGAATCCAGCGCTGGATTGTACGCTGGTCCCAGCTGCACCGGACCCAAACTACAGAAGGCCCAGATGATATATGAACAGTTATATGGTGCCACCAAGGCCCGGAAGTACTTTGATGTTAAGTTCAACGTTTCCAATAAAAAAATAGGGGTAGTTAAGGAATTTTTACTGTCCCAGGGGTTCTGTTCTGATGAACCCACCGTGGTGCAGGGCAGCAGCTTCTCCCAGGTAAATGTCTTGATACCTAAAAACATGTTCCCAGAAATGTTACAGGCAGTTAAGGGCTACGGGGCTTCGGCTATCGTACGGGAGAATGTGAAGCAGTACGTGGAATAGCTACCACTTACCGGGTTTTTTTCTAGTCCCAAGTAATTCTAAGCAAAATAATAAGGGCCCCTAACTGGATGATGTTAAGACTAAGAACAGGGTACCCCATTCCAGGCCCACGGAAACCTTCCCCTATTATCAAAAAGAGCATGAAAAGCGCGTTTTGAAGGAGTAAGAGTAAGGTGAAGAATAGCAGGCCTAGAGTGAATCTGGATTTGAGTCGGCGGTAACTGGATAGGTAGATCCCGAACATCACCAGGAGCAGAGAGATGTTTACCAATCCCACAAAAGCCGCCAGGGTGGCCATACCCGGATCATTAAATGATAAAACATTGTTTAATTCTCCTCTTGGACCATGTCCAGTCCCATTTCCAATAACTTCTACTTTGTCCATTCCCCATCACCTAATTACTAATTCATTTGGCCCCTTATCTCTTCAAAAATCTCGTAACTTTCCTCCATCTGCGGGGATAGAAAGTACATCATTCCATACTTTTCACCAGAAGATGAAATTACCCGGTTCTGTTCCAAGACCTTAATATGATGACGCACAGTCTTGTAGTCCAAACCCAGTTTTTCTGCCAGCTGATGTGCATTATAGGGTCTCTGGTGGAGGGATTCTATAATTCTGGCCCGATTGATACCGCCTTTGGTACCGGCTATGATCCACCAGAGTAACTTTTTCATGAATATCACAAAACTAAATTTCAAGCTACCTTCAGCCTAATCTTCTGGTAATATGTGTTTTAGATAAATAAATTTATGGTATAGACTAATTCCACTATTTCTGAAAAAATATTACTAAGGACAGTATACCAGTGCCACCACGCCCCTTTTCAATTAATCCTAAACTTATATGATCAAGTACTCTCATTTTGATTGTTGGTAAAATTCAGCTGCTTCTTCTTTGAACAAGGAATTCTAGATGGCTTAGTTCAATGGGATTCCCACCTGAAAAGAACCTTAAACATCCTTTTGAATGGCTTTCGGTAGATATGGAGATGTATCAAGGTACCGATTACCATTAAAATTGCAGTCTCCGCGTGCCAGAAAGTAATGCCCTGACTGTAAGCCTTTATTCCCATATTAACCATCAGGGTCAGCAGGACCCCCGTCACTCCTACTCCGGCATAACCTACCGTCACCAGCAGGTTCCAGATCCTTTTATGGATTCCGGGCTTTAGGATACCCTTCTGGAAGAGGAGGTAGGTGAACATGTAACTGGCAATCAACAGGAAACTCAGGGGCAGCACATGGTAATTGTAATCATCCACCCCCAGGGAAGCACCATCTGACCCGTAAATACCGGTTTCTAGGGTGGCACTGGCATTATCAGTCTCAGGAGAGTTCCCCGGATTTGCCTGGTCATAGTTAACATTATCTGAGGTAGTAGAATCGGTGTTGGAAGCGCTGGATGCGGTGTCGCTGGAAGTTAACACCTGGGAAAGGTCACATATGCCATCACCACTGGAGTCGGTGTAGAGTCGGCACTGGCCAGGGTAGGGGTCGTTAACCATTCCGTAGGGGCAACCCCCAGCGCAGGAACCCGACATAGTGGCCGCAGCAACCAGGGGGATAGAGGCCAGCGACCCGATAACCTTTTTCTTCCGGGGCATAGCCAGAACATCTTTAAGTTTTTCTTTAATGTTCTTGCCTCCGATTTTTTAAAAATATCATCTTACGTGCGGATCTCCAGTAGCAGTGGAAATGGAACAGGGTAACTAGCACCAGACTGATTCCCAGCTCCACATGCCAGTAAAGTAGCTGGGGGCTGAGGGGGAGAATGATTCCCAGTTCCATCAGGATCAGGAGTAGAAATCCTCCCCCACCTGAAACCAGGAAGACAATGCCTATTATGAAATTCCAGAGATTCACATGCAATGTTTTTTTTAATAATTTCTTCTTGTAGAGGGTGTAAGTGAATAAATAACCCACTAACACTGATAGGGAGGGTAATAGAAAGTCATAAACCATTACTCTTCCTCCTTTTTAATAAATTAAAAAATATTAAGTGACAAGAAATATGAAGAAGACCAGTATAAAAGTATTTTTTCCAAGTTTATACCCAAATCTAGCCCAATTAACCCCCATTTCATGGATGATAACCATAAAGCAGGGTTCAGGATACCATGTGGAATGTAGGGTTATATTAGGGGCTAGACCATAATAATGTTATAAATTCTTATATGAGTTAAAAAAACGGGTATCTTTAAAATGACAATTAAAGACATACTAATGGGAGAAGAAACTCTTTTTAGAAATGTGGAGGCATTCAATCCCGATTACATTCCAGACCGCCTTTTACATAGGGATCTGCAAATGGAAGCCCTGGCCATGTGCCTCCGACCTGCTCTACGTGGGGGTAAACCTAAAAATGCCGTGATTCTGGGGGCACCGGCCACAGGCAAAACCACCGCCCTCCGGAAGGTATTTCAGATGGTGGAGGAAACCTCGGATAAGCTGTACTGTGTCTATGTGAACTGCCAGATCAGTACCACCCGTTTTAACATCTTTTCTGATATCTACGAGCATATCATGGGCCACCGGCCACCTGAAACCGGAATCCCATTCTCCCGCATCTACGGGGAAATAATGAAGAAGCTAGTCCAGGAAGAAAAAGCCCTTATAGTGGCCCTGGATGATGTTAACCACCTTTTCTACAGTAAAAATGCTAACCAAGTGTTTTATGATATACTAAGGGCCCATGAAGTATTTAAGGGGGCCAGGACGGGACTCTTTGCCATTATATCCGATATAGAGTTCCGGTTCATGCTGGATAAGAACGTGTCCTCTATTTTCATCCCTAAAGAGGTGATATTCCATCCCTACACCAAAGAACAGATGGAGGACATATTGGGGGAGAGGGTGAAGGTGGGATTCTACCCGGATGTTGTGTCCGGGAAAGTTTTAGAAAGAATATCAGAATTAACATACTCCACCGGTGATATGCGTCTGGGAATAGATATATTGTCTAGCAGTGGAGACTTGGCTGAGGCAGAATCCTCTAAAACCATTCAGTTAAAGCATGTGGAGGAAGCAGTAAAAAATATTAGTCCCAGTAGCTTGGAAGGTACGCTGGAAGCCCTTTCACCCCTAGAATCAGCACTTCTAAGGTTGATCGCAAATACTCCTGATGATGAGAACACGGCTGGTTCTCTGTACCAGTCCCTGAAAAAGGAGAAAAAGATTAGCTATGCCTCTTTTGACCGTGCCCTGAAAAAGTTAGAACTTTTAAGGATAATTGACACTCGGTTCACGGGTAAAGGGGTTAAAGGGAATTCGCGGCTGGTAATTCTCCGTTTTAGTCCGGAGGAGATGGGAAAATTTTTAGGGTGATGGTTTAATTTCAGTGCAATTACTCATCTACACTAATATTCTCATTATTACTTGCATAATGCCTTTGCACAATCACTGGGTCTTATCATCAATTGAAGCACCGTATATTAGTGTCACGTAAAGACTGTTCTGAGCTGCTGGAACAGCGTGTTACAGGAAAGTTAACTAATTAAGATATTCTGCTACAGATTTCTGGATATTTTCTTCTAGATCTTTTTTATTGGTCATGTCACGACCAATAACCAGATAACATTCATCATCCTTTCCAGTGTTTAGCTTAAAAAGGTGATAATTAAGATAGCAAACTTTTTCTCCATTAGAAAACTTTAGTTGATCGCTAATGTTTTCTGAAGTGGACAGTGCCAGTTTTGCACTTTCACAAGTCTTTCTCACTACTTCCTCCGGGACAACTTCTGTGATGGATCTTCCCCATATCTCTTCAATTTTTAATCCAACTAATTTCAGAGTAGAATCATTTGCGTAACGAACTAAACCATCTTTATCTAGGATTATGATAATTTCTGGAGGGGAAATATACAGTTCATGACAGCTTTTTAGCCCTGTTTTCAAGTTTTCCAGGATTTGATGTCGGTAAAGGGCCATTTCAATTGTAAATTTAAGTTCTTTCTTGTCGTATGGTTTAATCAGGTAACCGTAGGGATTGGTCTTTAAGGCTTGTTTGATGGTGGTTTCGTTTGGGATGGCCGTTACATAAATTACGGGTATGTTAATTTCTTTAGTAATCTGTTTTGCTGCATAGACACCGTCCAATTCACCTTTAAGACGGATGTCCAGTATCATAAGATCTGGTGAAAATTTTCTTGCTTGCATGATAGCCATATCTGCTGAATTTGCAGTCCCTACAACTTCATACCCCCACGCTTCTAGTTGTAATTCCATTTCAAAGGAAGTTACACTTTCATCTTCAACTATGAGGATCTTTTTTCTCATGTGAATCTCCATACGATGTTATATTAATACTCATAATTAATAATATCTCTCTACTTATTTTTCTGCACTAATCATACTTGTTGGGGAAAGTAATCCGCCACCTAGTTCCAGTGAAATTTTCCACACTTATGGCGCCTTCTAATTGATTAACCAGTCTAATGACTAATTGGATCCCTAAAGTTTGTACTTGATCGAGGTTAAAGTTTTTTGGAAGTCCAATTCCATTGTCAGCTACCGTTAGAATGTACTGGTTGTGCTTAATTTTCAGTTCAATTCTGATCTCCCCTTCGCCATTGGGAAATGCATACTTGAGGGAGTTGGAAATTAATTCATTTAAAATCAGACCCAGAGTTACTGCTGAGTCAATATCGATTTTTAGATTGTCAACATCCAATTTTTTCTGGATCCGATGTGGATTCACTCCATAGAAACGAAAAATGGATGATGCTAAATCTTGTATATAATCTCTTAATCTTATATGAGCCAAATTTTCACTTTTATATAATTTCTCATGGATTAAGGCAATGGCCCGTATTCTATTCTCACTTTCATCCAGGGCAGTCGCGGCTTCATATGACTCCGCCTTCATGCTTTGAAGATTTATAAGACTGGAAACAATCTGTAAATTATTTTTTATCCGATGATGAATCTCCTTTATTAGAATCTCTTTTTCTTCTAGTGATTTTCTAATCTGTTCCTTAGAATTTATAAGCTCAGTTATATCTTCGAAGATACAGTGAACTTCATAAGGCTTATTTTCACCAGATCTGAATTTAGGAATTGCGTTTATTTTAATCCACACATATTTCTCCTTTTCCGGATTATATGCTCTTCTTATCACGTTTTTGACTATTTTACCTGTTTTTAAAGCAACCATTGAGGGATGTTCTTCTGCTCTAAAATCGGATACGTCATTAACTGTTTTCCAGGATGGATCAGTGAAGGTGATTTCATCCAATGTGAATCCCAAAATCTTTTGAGCAGCGTGATTTGCTGAAATGATATGCCCATCCGTATCCTGGTAAACTACCCCCTGTGCCATGGTTTTAAACAGATCACGATACTTCTGCTCCGAACTTCTGAGTTTCTTCCAGTTAGTTTCGAATAATTTAAATGTTACAAATTGGCGGAACATACTTAACAATACCAGAACTCCTCCACCTATCAAAAATGCTGTAAAAAGTGATTTGTTAAGGATATAACCCCACATAATTAAAATTAATCCCAGGACTGTCAGGGCGGAGATTAAATAATTCACCGAGGGCACGTTATAAGGCCAATCAGGTGCGGTCACAGTTCCAGAAACTTTTTTATCAACCTGATAAACTGCAGCTACAACCAGGAATATGCTGGCTGTGACCCAGCCCAGATCCAGAATTCCGCCACGGTACATATTTAGGACAGTGAAGCATCCGAAAGCTATGGTGGTCACCAGTTGGATTATCCCACTGATAACAATTAAAGAAACTGGGATCCTTTTAAAGTACCCAGCAGAATAGATTATGGTGCTTATTATGAAAAACACCAGTACAAAATTAAGTAGAATCTGTGGAACTAGTACCCATGTGCTGGCTGCATCTAATGCGTGGGATGTTATCAAGGGCCAGATCAGGGACCAGAGGATCATAAATGCCAGAACAAGCACCATCAAAATTTCTATTGTTATCTTGTAGTGTGTGTCACGATTTATCTTTCTTTTAGGAATTAAATACAGGGATAAACACAAAAAAAATGTCCTAAAGCTATAGGCCAGGTACATCCAATTAACAAAGGAGTCTCTTGAAAATGAATCATAATTTATCCACATAAGATCCCCCAATACCCAGAACAGTTGGGATATAGCTAAGAATATCCAGACATAATGATATTTTTTCTCCAGATACCCCGTGTTTATGGCGGTGTAAACTAGTATCAAAAAGGTTAGCAAGTTAACAACCATTACTGTAAGGTTGTTGGCGTACTTCAAGCCTTCAAGAGTACTGGAAAAAAAGAAAAACAGGAATATAGAGTAGGATAAGATAAATATGATATAAGCTAGGTACAGGGTGTTGGAATATTTTTTTTTATTAAAAATTTTCGACATTATCATCATAATCTAGAACTACTAAATGAAGTGTTTAGGTAACTATCTTCTGCATCCTAGATTCATCCTATTCTTTACTGATGACTATTTTTTTAACTTCTTCCAGCCCACTTATACTGTATTTTGAACCTTTGTGGTCTTCCTGGGCAGCACGCACTACAGTAATTAACTGAAACATCTTTAAGAGGTGGTGTTCCAGATTTTCTGGTTCAGGGATCCCAGAAAAATTGATAATTACATCATCATTGGAAATTTCATAAAATATGGGATGATTTTCTCCATAAATGTACTCAATTAACAGGTTCATACATTCATTGGGTTCCATTTGGTGAACATCAAATTTCTTTCGAAAATTTATCCATAGATACTTTCCAAGTTGACGTGGGAAATTCTGTCCATCAAAACTAGGATCTTCAGATAGCCACGCTTTCATGGCTTCATTTACCGCTGCACTATACCATCCTCGTTCAAATTTGAATCTTTTTGATGCTTCTTTTTTAAACTTTAAGTCTACTTCTTCCGCCACTGTTACAGTAACTCTCTTCATCAGTAACCCAACCATTATCCCTCTAATGGAATATTTACTTTTGATCACCATAATCATGGATCACTAAATTGCCACTCAATTATATTATTTAAATTTATTGGTAAAGCACAACAATGCTTCTCTGTAATTAAAGTTTGTATTTATGCATAATAAACCATAGTGGTAATTGTGAATATTGTCCTTAGATGGCAATATTCATTCCATCCCAGGGGGGGCTGATATTAGCAGTGGCTATATTCGCCCTCCCACACAAGATTAAAATTAAAAAAAGGCCATCAAGAATTTGAAGCTATATATATAGAAATAATACCCTGATAAACAGGATAAATGGGGTGGAAAATTCTATAACCAATTTTCAGGGGATGTATACCTGGATTTCTATCCAGTGTCATCATTGGCTTAGTCCAAGCCACTACAAAAAGTCCCATAGATAAGTTGGAAAAAATGAGCTATAGAGTCTTAAAAACAAAAATATACTCCCATCAGGCACTGATATTTACAGCTAAATATGTAAACGTTTATAAAAAACGATCTATCGAAGTAATCAGTTTATGATGACTATAATAATGTAAATGAGAGGAATTGGAATGAATTCATCGGTTGAGTATGATGAAAAAAATGACAAAAATCTAGAATACAATAGAAAAATGGCACAAATAAATGAATCTAACATTTTTTCCTTGCTTATGAGGTTAATTGAGAGTTATAGCACTGGTCTATGGTCTCTATTGGGAGAAGGCGCAGGAGGTGTGGTTCAAACAGTTGGAAAGGATCTATGGAACCACACCAAAATGCGGGCAAATTCTATAGACCAGGAGATTGACCTCAGCACCCCAGAAAATGCTTTAGACGATTTCATCCACTTCTTGGTGTATAACTACAATGTAATAAACAAAGCTCAAGCTTCATTTACAGATGATAAATTAGAAATTAAGGTAGAAGGTTGTAAAATGCACCACTATACGGATAACCTGGAGGATAAAGGCATACCCCGTGAAATAGGATGTCCAGGAATAATGGTCATCCGTAATCTGCTGCGAGAAACGACTAATAAGTCTTATGGAGTGGAAAATATAGATTCAAAGTATGGAAACTGTAATATATACCTAAAAAAGAGGTAATGTCTGGGGTAGATCATTTTTGAGTACAGGTGGAGTAGATTCTCATAGAATGATATGCTGCTTAGGAAGATCTTCCACAGCCTTCACCGGACATAAAAAGGAAGTGATGAAAGACTAGAAACTCCACCCAGGGTAGATGAAAAAAAGCTGTGAAATTCACGATGAAGACTTCATAACTCGTAAAGATTTTGATGATATAAAATCATTTGTGAAATGCTTATAGACCGTCCTTTACGCATTGTGCTTGTTTTACAAGTTACACAAAGCTTGCTGCCCATGAGGTACCACCACAAAGCCTGAGGATCAGTGTATCCGGCCTTAGCTGTTAACCTTAAATACTGGCTGGGAAATTGGAGTTGGGAGCAGCAGCCACCAGCATGATGCTGATGATGAGTAGCATCACTATCACACCAGTTACTATGATAAAGTAGCGTGGATCCAGGAGTTTTGGGTCAAATTCTTCATCATAACTTGTTTTTTTTCTTAGGTCAGGTATTGGATTCTTCCGTTCTATTTTTTGCATTTTTAAACCTCCTCTATTATCAAAGAGGATCTTGGATCATTTAAGGAAAGAGATAGAGAGCTTGTGAGAAGTAATGCAGTGTGCCAGGTGACATGAGGGGGAAGTTCAAATGCCAAGTAATCAAAAAAAACTGGCCACCAAAATATATAACTCCGTAGGAATAGATTAAAAAGAAGTACACCCTTGAACCATGATGTTAAGGAGTTTTAAAAGTGCATCCCAATCCCCGAAAAAAGCCCTTCGAATTTTTTGACGTCACCGCCGATATCGGATACCGGGCTTATGGTGAAACACTTAACGAGGCCTTCCAAAACGCTGGGTTGGCCCTTTTTGAAGTTATAACTGATACCTCTGTATTAAAACCATTGATTAAAAAAAATATAAGTTTAAAGTCCGAGGATAAAAAGGCACTCCTCTACGACTGGCTAAACGAACTCATATTCCTCCACGATACAGAGTACCTTGTTTTCTCCCGCTTCCAGGTGGATATAACAGGAGATGAAGCCAGTGGCTACTGGTTAGAAGCCGTGACGTGGGGGGAGGAGTTTGAACAATCCTACCATGAGAGCAGGGATGAGGTTAAGGCTGTCACCTACCACCTCATGGAAATAGAAGAGGAGGATGGCTACAAGTTACAGGTCATACTGGATGTGTGAATCAGGGTTCTCCGTAACAGAAAAAATCATAATGTCTTCCAGGGCTTTGATATAATAATAAGGTGTGGTGCTAGTTTAAATGCCTCAAACTCCTGGAAAACTATCTTCAATATGTTAATGTATAAGTTTATTAGTTTAATAGGCAATATTTAATTTATAACTAATTCAGAATTTAATTGCCTGTTCTATTCTTTTTAATAATATGATAATAACTTCAAGCTAAGATAAAAAGATAAGGAGATGAGTGCTCAATGGTCATCCAGGAAAATTTAAAGAAAATCAGGGACAATGTATGGGAAATTCCCACCAGCTACCAGAAGGGAATGCGAGTTCCAGGGAGGATCTACCTGGACCAGGAGGGAGTAGAAAATCTGGAAAAAGGAGCAATGGACCAAGTAGCCAATGTGGCAACGCTACCGGGTATCCAGAAGTTCTCCATTGGTTTACCAGACATACACTTTGGCTACGGATTCAGTATCGGTGGCGTAGGCGCATTCAGCGCTCGAACAGGTATTATAAGTCCTGGTGGTGTGGGTTTCGACATCAACTGTGGTGTGCGGATGTTAAGGACTAACCTCACCGCCAGTGAGGTTCAACCCCGGATCAAAGAGGTGGTGGATACCTTATTCAAGAATGTACCATCAGGTGTTGGTAGTAAAGGTCAGATAAGACTTAAAAAGGGAGAAATCGACGATGTTCTAGATAACGGAGCCCGATGGGCTGTGGAAAATGGCTTCGGATGGGAATCAGACCTGGAATTCTTGGAAGAAGGGGGATGCATGGAGGGTGCAAATTCTTCCAAGGTTAGTGATAAGGCTAAAAAGCGGGGAATCCCCCAGTTAGGATCCCTGGGTTCGGGCAATCATTTCCTGGAAGTCCAGAGGGTGGATGAAATATTCAACAACCGAGTGTCCGGTGTTTTCGGACTGGAAAAAGACCAAATTGTGGTTCTCATCCACACTGGAAGCCGGGGTCTAGGTCATCAAGTGTGCAGTGACTACCTGCGGAGCATGGACCGGGCAGCCAAGCGCTACCAGATCAGCCTGCCAGACCGGCAACTAGCCTGCGCTCCAGTGGACTCTGATGAAGCCCAGGACTACTTCCAGGCAATGGCCGCTGCTGCCAACTACGCCTGGACCAACCGGCAGATGATCCTGCACTGGGTACGGGAAAGTTTTGAACAAGTATTTCACCGTGACAGTGAAGACCTGGATATGGGGGTGGTCTACGATGTGGCCCACAACATAGCCAAGCGGGAGGTGCATAAGATCAAGGGCCGGGACACCGAGGTTTACGTGCACCGTAAGGGAGCCACCCGGGCCTTCGGACCAGGCCGAAGGGAAATCCCCTCCTGTTACCGGGAGGTGGGCCAACCCGTACTCTTACCAGGGACTATGGGAACCGCATCCTACATCCTCCACGGCACCGAAACAGCCATGGAGGAAACTTTCGGCTCCACTGCACATGGAGCAGGCCGCAAGATGAGTCGAGCAGGTGCTAAGCGCACCTACCATGGAGAAGAGGTTAAGAAGGTCCTTGCTGACCGGGGCATATATATAAAGGCAACTTCTATGCCCATCGTGGCTGAAGAAGCTCCAGGGGCATATAAAGATGTGAATGTAGTAGTGAAAACAGTCCATGAAACCGGTATATCCCGTTTGGTGGCTAAGATGGTGCCACTGGGAGTGGCCAAGGGATAAAGTACAGGACAGGGAACATGCTGGCAGTTATTGGAGGAACTGGAATCTACCGGCTGGTGGAAGAGGGCGAAGAACTGGAAACCATGGTGATGAACACACCCTACGGTGAATCACCCCAGATCACTCGCTTTATGATAAATGACACACCACTGTTCTTCATGCCCCGGCACCACCAGGGCCATGACTACCCACCCCATCGTATCAACTACCGGGCCAACCTCTGCGCCCTTCAAAAACTGGGAGTGAAGCGTATACTGGCCACCAATGCTGTGGGATCCCTGGATGAAAAATTAAAACCCGGAACCTTCCTGGCCCCCGACGATTTCCTGGATTTCACCCACCACCGACCATTAACCTTTTATGATCATCGCACTGTACACGTGGATGTTACCCAGCCATACTGCCCCCACCTGCGAAGGGTGCTTTTGGACTCGGGGAAAGTGGTGGATGGAGGAGTGTACGTCTGTGTGGAGGGACCCCGCTTTGAAACCCCGGCGGAAATAAGGATGTTCCACAGTCTGGGAGGAACGGTAGTGGGTATGACGGGCTTACCCGAGGTGGTCTTGGCCCGTGAACTTTCCATGTGCTACGCCTCGGTGTGCATGGTAACCAACCATGCGGCTTCCATTTCACAGGACAAGGTTACCATTGACGAGGTCTTCGGGATCATGGAGGGGAAAAAGAAAGAGTTAACCACTTTACTCTTAGAGTCCATCCAAAACACGCCGCTCAGGAGAGATTGCCACTGTGAACAGGCCTTACAGGGCGCTGAAATATGATGAGATAATTATCCGATGCAGGGGTATCCTGATTCTGGCACCATAACTTTTCTAGGATCATAAAAGACAATTTATATACCAAGTACCAAAATTTTTCCAGTCACCTTATTTATAAACTCATATTTATCTTAATTAGGAGAGATTTAGGTTGAATCAGCTACAAAAAGAAATCCTAAAACTTAAAAAACAGAAAAATGCCATTATATTAGCTCATAATTATCAAACTGCAGAGATACAGGAGGTTGCTGATTTTCTAGGGGACTCCCTGGAACTCTGCCTTAAGGCTAGCCAGATCGAAGACGTGGATATGGTGGTGTTCTGTGGAGTGGACTTCATGGCTGAAACAGCCTACATACTAAACCCTGATAAGAAAATTTTACTACCCGACATCTCAGCGGAGTGCCCCATGGCCCATATGCTCCCAGCTAAGGAGGTCCGGGAATATAAAAGGCGTTACCCTGATGCAGCAGTGGTTTTATATGTGAACACACTGGCAGAAGCCAAAGCTGAAGCCGATATCCTGTGCACCTCGGCCAATGCTGTGGAGGCAGTAGAAAGCCTCTCTGAAAAGAGAATACTATTTGGCCCTGACATGAATCTGGCCTCCTACGTAGCCCAACAAGTGGATAAAGAGATAATTCCCATACCAGAAGGTGGTCACTGTTACGTGCACAAAATGTTCCAGCCCACGGATATCATGGTTATGAAGGAGAAATACCCCGGCGCAGAACTGTTAATCCATCCAGAATGTGATCAGGAGTTGCAGGAGATGGCGGACCAGATCCTTAGCACCGGGGGCATGGTACACTACGTGGCCTCATCACCAAGTGACACCTTCCTCATAGGCACTGAAATGGACATGGTAACCCGGCTCTCCAGGGAATATCCTGACAAAACCATAGTACCACTTCTATCCGAGGCTATATGTACGAACATGAAGCTCCATACTCTGGAAAAGGTGAAAAACTCTCTTATAACCGAAAAATACCAAGTGGTGGTGGACCCGGAGGTGGCTAACCGGGCCCGTAGTGCAGTGGAGCGAATGTTAGCCCTCCCCCCTTAATAAAATTATAGGTAGTGAAGTGTTGAAAATAGAGTATCAGGATCTGATAGGAATCATCTTAATCCTCCTGGGTGTCCTGGTTTATGTAACCGATTTTCTGGATGGTGTGATGATGACCATCACCTGGCCCCTGCTATCTGGATCCTCAGAGGGTAAGGCCATCCTCTTACTAGTGACCATGGGAAGTTTGCTCCTGATAAACTCCCTTATAAGATCCCGGAGAAGCTTTTTAGACACCATCCACTCCACACTTTACAACTGCAGTCATGAGGGTCGTGAATACCTTAAATGGTTCATAATAATAGTTCTTTTAACCTACGCTGCGGGTATAATCCTGGAAATCTGGCTGAGATATCGCTACGGGGTTTCCATCCTCACCATCTTTGTTTCCCTGAATCCCAGCCCCACCAGCACCAGCCCCACCCATAGCCACGTGTTCAAAGCGGTTCTTGGAAGCGTAATTGACTGGGTTGGTGTCAACGTCCCTGGAAATATACACACAGGAGGATCACTCATCCAGCAGGTCACCCCCGGGGCATTCCTCATAATTTTCACCCTGCCAGCGGCCTACATCCTGGGTTTACTCTCCCTGGATGATCGTCTGGTCATACACCGCCTCATAATGGCTTTCTGCATGACCCTGGCCATGGTGGGCATGTTGGATGGAGGGCTGTTCTCCCAGCCAGGGGTTATGGGATTGGGGGGGACCCTGGGAATGTACGCCATTAAAAGTCCCTTCCAACATCGCCAGCTACTCTACCCGGCCCTGGTAGTGATGCTACTTATCGTATCTGGGGTGGCAGTGGAGGTGGTGGGTAGTAACCCGGCTTACCATGAGTTGACCATCATCAATCCCCAGGCGTCCCTTGATCTATCTGACTACAATGTTATATCCATCCAGGAGGTTGAAAATCGAACCATAGTCCGGATAAAGACTGATCAAAGTGATAAAGAGTTTATAGAAGGTTTATTCGTCTCATTGGATGGGAAGGCCCAGGGCTTTTTCATGACCTGGGACTTCGCCACCTACTTGGGCCATTAGATAAAAAAAAGATTTATAGGTGTCTAAATGAAGCTGTCCATCATCATCCCCACCTACAACGAGGAGAACTACCTCCCACTACTGTTGAAGAGCATACAAGCCCAGAATTTCAGTGATTATGAGATAATCATCGCCGACGCCGGATCCCAGGACCGAACCAGAGAAATCGCCCGGGATGCTGATTGCAGGGTAGTGGATGGGGGATTACCGGCTGTGGGTCGAAATCGTGGTGCAGAATCTGCTCAGGGGGAATATCTGTTATTTCTGGATGCGGATGTATGTCTTACCGATGGTTACCTGAAAACTTCACTGGAGGAGTTCGCCGCAGAAAAGCTGGGCATTGCCATCACCCAGATATCCCCCTTAAGTGAAAGCCGTCTGGATAAGATGGCCCACGACTTTGCCAACTTCTTCATGCGCAGGGTAGAGTCATTCAAACCCCACGGAGCAGGGTGCTACGGCATATTAACCCTGAAAAAACTCCATGAGGAGGTGGAGGGCTTTGATGAGGATCTGGACTTCGGGGAAGACACCGACTACATCGAAAGAGTGGCGGAGATATCCTCCTTCAAAGTTCTCAGGCAACCCCGGCTACTGGTTTCCACCCGCCGGGTGGAGGAGGAGGGCATGAAGAGGGTGGCTTACAAGTACGCCAAAAGCACCCTCTACCAGTTCACTGGCCGAAAAATAACAGCCGAGAAACTGAACTACAAATTTGGCCACAGTGAAAATACCAGGATCCTGTACTCGGTCTGTGGAGAGGGCATGGGCCATGCCATCCGCACCGACGTGATCCTGAAGCACCTCACCCCGGAGCACGACGTCCACATCTTCTCCTCGGACCGGGCCTACCAGTACCTGGCAGATAGGTATGATAACGTGTACGAGATCGGTGGTTTCAACACTGTCTACGAGGATAACAGGGTTAAAAACACTAAAACCTTCATCCAGGGAATGAAGGGCCTGCCCAGCGACCTTAGAAACAGCCTCCGCTTGATGTACAGTGTGGCCAAGTCCGTGAAACCCCACATCATCATCTCTGACTTCGAGATCTACGGCAACCTCCTGGCCAAGATCCTGCGCCTGCCCCTCATCAGCCTGGACAACATGCACATCATCACCCAAACCGAGATCGAGGTCTCATCCCAGTACCGTACCGAGCGTTTAGCAGCCGAGGGTGTGATCCGATCCTTCATCAACATGCCCCGCTGCTACCTCATCAACACCTACTTCTACCCACCCATCAAGAACCCCCAGAAGGCCAAACTCTTCCCACCTGTTCTCAGGGAGGAGATCATGAAGCTGAAATCCGAGGAAGGCCAGCATATCCTGGTTTATCAGACCAGCGACTCCAACCTGAAGCTACTGGACCTTTTAAAGGAGTTGGATGAGGAGTTCATCATATACGGCTTCCACAAGGATGAACAGGACACCAACTTAACCTTCAAATCCTTCAACGATAAGGAGTTCCTCCAGGATCTGGCCACCTGCCGGGCGGTCTTAACCAACGGGGGATTCACCCTCATCAGCGAGGCCCTGTACCTAAAAAAGCCGGTGTTGAGTGTGCCGGTGAAGAAGCAGTTCGAACAGATACTCAACGCCATCTACCTGGACCGGCTGGGCTACGGTGAGTACCACGAGGACCTGGAAAAAGGGGATGTTCTTAAGTTCTTAAAAAAACTGGAGATCTACCGGGACAACATTGAGAAGAACTTCCAACACGACCGTAACCAGGGCATAACCGAGGAACTGGATGAACTTATCCAGAAATATGGGCCCACAAGAAAATAATCTGCTCATTACTTCTCCAGTGCTCTCACCAAAGCCATTACCCTTCTAAAGTAGAACTAGGTAATATGGTTGCTAAAATAGGAACTGCCCACCTGCCCCTACATGGAGGCCGGGCCCCATGGTGGCTCTTTAAGAGAATGGTAAAACTGTCAGGAAATATCACCGAGGCACTTGTCTACGAGTACGGGGCTTCCGAATTTTTAAGGCGAATATCGGATCCCCACTGGTTCCAGGCCTTAAGCTGTGTCTTGGGCTTTGACTGGCACAGCTCCGGCACCACCACCACTACCTGCGGGGCCCTGAAATCATCCCTTAACCCGGAGGATCATGGTATCCTGGTGGCAGGTGGCAAAGGCCGGGCTTCCCGCCGAACTCCTGAAGAGATCGAAGCAGCCGGTGAATTGTTTTCATTATCAACCTCGTCAATAGAAGACCTGGTGCACTACAGCCGGATGGTGGCCAAGGTTGATAACACCTGCATCCAGGACGGCTACCAACTCTACCACCACGTGTTCTTCTTAACCGAGGGGGGTGAGTGGGCGGTGGTGCAGCAGGGCATGAACCAGGAATACAGCTACGCCCGACGCTACCACTGGCTCTCCAGCAAGGTTGAGGATCTGGTGGAAAACCCCCACCAGGGCATTTGCTGTGACTCCCGGGAAGAGGAGGCCCTGGACATGACCGCCCCAGAAAGCAAAGAGGCCCGGCAGATCAGCGTGGAACTGGTCCAGGACAACCCGGAACACCTCAAAAAGTACTTCCAGAGTAAGCCCAGATTGGAAGTTTCACAGAGCAGTCTCCATGACTATTGCCCAGAGTTGAACCTACCAGCCCATCACCCTGTCTTGAATACTGATCTGACAGATCGAGACCTGGAGGTTCTTAAACGGGCCTGGGAAATACAGCCCTCCAATTACGAGGAGTTACTGGGCCTGGAGGGTATGGGTCCCAAGAAGATCCGGGCCCTGGCACTGATATCCGACCTCGTCTATGGTTCCCAGCCCAGCTGGGAGGATCCGGTCAAGTACACATTCACCCACGGAGGAAAGGATGGTTTCCCTTACCCAGTGGACCGGGAGGTCTACGACCACTCCATCAGCACCCTGCAGGATGCCTTGGAACAGGCCCGTCTGGATAAGAAGGACCGATACCAGGCCCTGAAGAGGCTGGAGGGGCTGGTCAGTGGGGAACAAAAAAAAAATTAAAAAAAATACAAATGTTTAGGTTAACACATTTTTAGTTCCCCAACGTGTTTCTTTACGATAAATCCAGCCATATTTCCATTTATATTTAGATTTTACAGCCCACTTATACTGCCATTTGTATCTCCATTTACCCCGGTACTTGTACCATGATTTGTACCATTTCTTGTAGGATACCTTGTACCAGTACTTGTACCATCCCTTCTTGTAAGGCACATCCACAGTATAGCTGTAACTAACCGTCTTGTAAATATGGTACTGTTCCATACACACTGGTGATTGATGCCCGGCTCCATCCACGGCATAGTAGTATAAAGTCTGGGAGGAGCTTACATTGATGGGTGCCACGTACTGTTTGCGGGTGCTGCTGCTCCGGGGGTCAGACCCATCTGTAGTGTGGTAAATGACGATATTACCATAAGAGCCATTTATTGCTTCTAAAACTACATTCTGGGGTGTATAATAGGTTCCCCCAGTCGTAGCAGTTGTTACTAGGGGTGATTCATTGAAAACTGAATACCAGTTACCATAGACATCAACCATGGATATTCTAAGGAGGTTGTTGATGTGGACTGATTGGGAACTTGTGTATTGGGTTCTGGTGGTGCTGAGTTCAGGATCAGAGCCATCGGTGGTGTAGTAAATGGTGAAAGAACCTGGGGTGTTGATGGTTAAACTAATGTACCAACCAGTGTAAGGATCTCCTGTGATTTTCACCTTTAATGGGGCGATATAGGGTGTGTTAACACCCTCTAAGGCATTTATAAGGGCATTTGCATCGGATGTTTTTTTAGAAACCGAGTCATAGAGGTAGGTTTCATATATCATGGTACAGATTCCCTTCTTGGCAATGGGGATGGTGACGTATGAGGGGCTGGTAGGGTTAGGCGGACTGTAAATGGCTAAAGAGGGCATCTGTCTGATTATCTGGTTAGCGTAGTTTGTGGTGTCGGCGTTATTTGAAATTAAATATAAAAACCGGTAGTATTGGTATCCGCTGTTGGCGCCCCGGTTTTCATGGTTATCCACCACCAGGAATGGGTTTTCCTTGGCGATATCCGGGACTATGAATGCCTGTGCTAAGAGCTGTCCATTCATCCTGCCATTATTGTAGTCATTGGCATCCTTAGTCACTGTAACTTGGTAGAGAACATATCTTTTAGTCAGATCCAGGGATTTACTGGTCAGGGTATTAAGAATAGCGTTGTGTATCCCATTTTCCAGGGGATGCACCCCAATTATTAGGGCAATGGTCTGGGGAGAACTCTGGTTCCCGAAAAATTTTTTTTCCACGTAACCGTAGCTGGTGCTGCCGATGACATCAGAGCTTAACACCGTGGTCCAGGGATTAACCGTGATGTAATCAGGTAAAACACCATTCATTCGGTAGGAGTTCAATATTCCCGAGTACATGTAGATTAGGGATTCATAACGGATATTTCCCGTGCTGGTGGATGCGTAGTTAGGTGCCCGTCCATTGGCGTCCATAAAATTCTTAACACGAGTGGTCAGTTCCAAATACTCGGCTTTACTGAAATTTCGGCTGGTAATGGTCTCTGAAGGTGAAATGGGAGTACCGTAACTTCCGATGGGGATGGATGCAGTGGAGCCGTCATTAATATTCAGCACTGCTTCGGTGGAAAGCTTCAAATATTGGGGCATGTCCACCTGGTTGCCCCCTATATTGGTGTTACCGGGAATGGTGTGGGAGGCGTTTATATAAGAATTCACATTTTCGGAAGCATCTGCTACCTGGTCTGGTGTAACATTCACTGCCGAAACACTGTTAACACCCAAAACCAGCACTACAAACATGACTAACAATATGGCCCCAACTCTTTTCTTCATAACTTACCACCTGGATGATATAATATCTTTATCCTAATTAACTATAAAGAATTCGAACAAATTACCTAATTTGCTTAAGAATAATTCCTGATATAAATAACTTATGATTACATTTGCATAAGTTATTATTACATTGTATGTTTTTTTTGGATTTTTTTGGAGGATATTGGGTTTAAAACAGCGGATAATCATAAATAAGGGTGTAAAAACTCCGAAAGTAAGAGCATGAGCAGGGTTAAAAAACCTCCTTAGCTGTACATATATTTATTAGAAATAATAATCCCTAATCCTATCCTGTTTTATCTAACAAGTATGCTAAAGCACCAATAAATTGTAAAACTCCTCCTAAAATACACAAAATAAAAAGTAAGCATGAAATGTCTCTTTTTTCTTCTTTTTTCCTTTTTAGAAAGGCAATACCAGAAATTAAAAAACACACACCTGCGATTAAGCGAATATAAAAAATTATGTCAAACACGCATATTACCCCTTATACGTTTTCTCTATCTCTAGTATTTGATAGCATGGCAAAACTTATTGTGTACTATTCAGATATGGACTAAAGGAATTCCTTCAACTTTCACTTCATAGTAAGGATCTTCAAATGCTTTCTGTAGCTCCCCACTCATTGCATTAGCTATTGTGACCACTACACTATATCTGAAAGCACTTGCACTACCTATACCCGTAACAGTTAAAATTTCAACAGCACCAGTAGCATAAAGACCCGGGCGCTCCAAAAGCTAAGCTGCCTAATATTGTTTTTACACTTATATTATTATAGTAACATGGTATCCAGTAGCTGTGTTCTATTTTGGCGATGTGTCAGAGGGCTTTGATGTTGTGCATCTCGTCATCGGTGAGTAGGGTGGCGTTGGCGGGTGCTTGTCCGTTGATTATTGGGAAAATCACTATTGCATAATATTTCAAGGATCTATTCTTTTTTTTATTGGAAATTTTTTAATTTTTTATAAATTTGGATAAAAAAAATAAGAAAGAAAATATACTAAGAGTAAACCACAAAAACCTAGACTGTATATAGTACATGAAAATATTCTAAAATGAATTGCAGTAAATATACTGATTTTTAGGATGATCAAAGGAGGAAGATCTAATGCTACACGGAACTAAAATCTTAAAAGAAGACTTCGCCAAGATGACCAGGGGCGGAGTGGTTATGGATGTGGTCAACGCTGATCAGGCAGTGATAGCCGAGGAAGCAGGGGCTGTTTCGGTTATGGCCCTGGAAAGGGTGCCGGCTGATATACGCGCCACCGGTGGTGTGGCCCGGATGGCTGACCCATTGAAGGTGGAGGAGATCATGGAGGCCGTGTCCATCCCAGTGATGGCCAAGATACGAATCGGCCACTTCGTGGAGGCCCAGGTCCTGGAGGCCCTGGGAGTGGACATGATCGACGAAAGCGAAGTTTTAACCCCAGCAGATGAGAAGTACCATGTGGATAAGAAGAAGTTCACCATACCCTTCGTCTGCGGAGCCCGGAACCTGGGAGAAGCCTTGCGGAGGATTGATGAGGGAGCTGCCATGATCCGGACCAAGGGTGAAGCTGGTACCGGTAACGTGGTGGAAGCAGTACGGCACATGCGCATGATCCAGGGTACCATCCGGGACCTGAAGGACAAGACCGAGGAGGAACTGTGGGGAGTAGCCCGGGAAATTGAGGCTCCACTGGAACTGGTTAAAGAAACCCAGAAACAGGGCCGACTACCCGTGGTTAACTTCGCTGCTGGTGGAGTGGCCACTCCAGCTGACGCCGCCCTGATGATGCAGCTAGGAGCTGACGGAGTTTTCGTGGGAAGTGGTATCTTCAAATCCGAAAAGCCGGAGTTAGTGGCCCAGGCCATTGTAGAGGCCACCACCCACTACAACAACGCCGAGGTCCTGGCCAACGTCTCCCGGGGATTGGGCAAGGCCATGCCCGGCTTGGAGATGAGCAGCATCCCTGCCGAAGAAAGATTACAGGACCGTGGATGGTAGATCCACCCACATTTTTCTCATTTTTCTAATCTAGAATCAAAATAGTAATTAAACCAACTAACCATGGAGTGTTGGTTCTGAAGTTATGTCTTTTTCCCATATTCCATGATCATTGAATTGAGGAAAATATTCAGGAGATGGAAAAGAAGCACCTACAACGATCACCAGGGTTATTCTGGTTAAAATAAATCTCACACACCTTTTTTTAGGAAACATACCAACACCATCACCCGGAGGGACATGGATCTAGTAAGTCCCTTAGAAAAATGAATAAATAGGCACCCCTAGGGTGCCCCGCCTGCTCCACCTATATTCTGGCCAGTGGTGGCATCGATCTCTATCTGGCCTACTGCCTTTCCCTTGTAAATGATGGGGACGATGTAGACCGGTTTACCATTTATGGAGGTGAGTTGGGGTGTTCCAGCACTGGCCCCTTCCTGTTCAATGTACTTCTTGGCCAGTTCCTGGGCCTGGGTGGCGGTGATGTTGGTGTGGCTGGTGGTGTTTTGATTCAGGTTGGAGTTGTTGTTTGTGGTGTTGTTCTTATTGCCGGTGTCCAGGCACCCGGAAACTGCAACCACTAGGATCGTTAAAATAATTAAACCAATCATGGCTTTTTTTATCAATTTATCACCTACGGTGATTCATTTCTTAGTACATTTTTTATCACTATTACTATTAATTATTTTCTAAAATTCCGCATTCTAAATCCAGTTATAATAAAACCTCCCTAATCTTCAAAATACTACTTAAGAGGCTGTTTCTCGGGACAATAGTAGGTGGTGCGCCCTCCAACTTTGATCACCTCCAATGGGTCTCCTTCCGGACATCTTCCTCCCGGGTAACGGTGGGGTAAAAGGTAGGAATCAGGGAAGTCCCGGGGACTGTCCTGGCACTCTATGGCCTTCTCCAGCACCCTCCTCATCTGGTAGTAGAGGTCACCCACATCGCTTTTACTGAGCTGATGGGCAGGAGTTTCAGGGTGCAAGCCACATTGGTACAGGATCTCATCAGAGTAGAGGTTACCAATCCCGGCGACAAAGTTCTGATTCAGTAGTAAGGGTTTGATCAAACCCCTCCGATCCTTAATGGTCTTGTAAAAGGCTTTGAATGAGATGTCAAGGGCATCCTCACCCAAACCCTTCCCAGCGATGAAATCATCAGGATCAGGGGTCAATCCCAGCTTCCCAAACTTCCGGGCATCATCAAATGCCAAGTGGAAGCCGTTATGGAAACTGATGAGCATCCTGACATACTTGGAGCGGTTATGGTGGAAGTAATGGAGGTAGCCGGTCATCCCAAAGTGCATGACAAGGTACTGGTTCTCATCCAACTGGGCAAAGAGGTATTTACCATGCCTGCGGCTGGAGATGAATTCATGGCCTTCCAGGGACCCTTCAAATCTCCGGGGATCTGCGTACACAACCAGTTCTGGACTGACCACCTCCACCTTCTTTATCATCTGGTTGAGGGCGTGCTGATCTAAGTAGCGCTTGAAAATCTCCACACTGGGTAGTTCTGGCATGCTGGATACTCCGAGTAGGCTTAATTACTACTGGATAGGAGCAGCATAAAATAAATTCTTCTATCTTAAAAAAAATCTACTCAAAAAAAAGGTAAGGGTTTTCAGGGGATCATTATCCCCTGATGGGTGCTTCCACTCCCGTCATCTTAACCCCGGTCATGATGGATGATTCCACAGTAAGGGCCCGGAGGTCATCCTTTTCCAGTTTCAAAAGATCGGTGTTACCAGCCTGCTGGGTTAGCATCACAGCCTCCTCGGTCATGACATCTATGTAACGGGCTACCCGTTTACCACCCTCAATGTAATCCAGCCTGCGACGCAGGTTGGGGTTCTGGGTGGCGATACCCTTACGGCAGGTACCGGCGAAGCACATCTGACACACCCGGCAGCCAATACTTACCAGGGCACTGGTGGCAATGTAACAGGCATCGGCACCCAGGGCAATGGCCTTGGCCACGTCAGCACCATTCCGGATTCCGCCGGCTGCCACTAGGCTGACCTGGTCCCGGAGGTTGACATGTTTCAGGGCCTCGTCAGCCTGCACAATGGCGGCTATGGTGGGTACCCCGGAGTGCTCGGTGGCCACCTCGGGTGAGGCCCCGGTTCCTCCCTGCATACCATCCACCACTACGATATCTGCTCCGGCCTTGGCCGCGATTTTAACATCGTCACTGACCCTGCCACTGCCGAATTTAACCATGATAGGCACTTTCCAGTCAGATATCTCCCTTAACTGGGAGATCTTCATGTTCAGGTCCTCGGGGCCCACGATGTCCATGTGCCGGGCTGGGCTCAAGGCATCGGTACCTGGAGGGATCATGCGTATCTTGGAAACCTCGGCGGTGACCTTCTCTCCTAAAAGGTGACCTCCCATCCCTGACTTGGCTCCCTGGCCGATCTTGATCTCGATGGCCTCACAGTTGTTGAGGTACTGGGCTGAAACCCCGAATCGGCCTGATGCATATTGGGCGATGAGTTTAGAAGCATATTTACGCTCTTCAGGCAACATACCTCCCTCCCCGGTGTTGGCAGCTGTGCCTGCCAGGGTGGCACCCATGGCCAGGGCGATCTTGGTCTCCTTGGAAAGAGCACCGAATGACATGGCCCCAATCATGATGGGTGTATCCAGTATAAGGGGGTTTTCAGCGTAACGGTCACCTAGAACTACCCTGGTGTTGCAGGGCTCCCGGTACTTGTCGATGGGTGGCCGGGATGCCTGGGCTGGTACAATGACCAAGTCATCGAAGGTGGGTATCACCCGAGTAGCACCGCAGCCCCGGACTTTATAGGAGCCCTCAGTGGCCTTTCTGTTTATCTCGGCGAGATCCGTGAGGGACCACACATTTCTACGGTCCTCTGGCACAGAGTTAACTTCGATAGCATTGTTAGGACACATTTCCTCGCAGATACGGCACCCCACGCACTGTTCATGGTGTATGGGGTAGGGTTCATCATCGATTATCTCGTAAACTTCGTGGGGACAGTTATTGTAACAGGAGTAACAGTTACGACACAGGTTCTCATCCCGATCATCGCACATGTACCAGCAACAACCCGGCCGGTCGAAGTTTCTCCGGCAAAGTTCGTGGTTTCTTTCAACTTTAAATGGCAACTATAACTCCTCCTTTATGTTTTTACTCTTAAGCCCCTTGAACACTGGGCATGCAGCGTATTTAGTACCGGAGGCCCTGAGTACATCGTCAATGTTACTGGTGAGTTTAACTTTAGGCCTCCAGGGTTCGGCGCTACTTTTATCCACCACCAGGGCCTCGTCCACAATTCCATCCGAAAGTGCGTAGCTTAAAAGAGCGGTAACCACTCCACCATCCTGGCCCTTAACTAGTGAGGCCTTAGCTGACACGATCTTCATGTAATCCCCCAGTGGCTTCTGATCCAGGTCTGGACTGGCCACTTCCACCGGCAGATAGGTCCGGGGACAGGCCACGTAGCACAAGTTACAATCCGGGGGGCACTGGCCCTTTATCCGGGGTTTACGGTCCTCAATCTTTATTATATCATCGGGGCAGATGTATTCACAACTTCCGCAGAGGACACAGGTACCCACGTCGATGACATCGGCCTTGAGGTCTTCGAACTGGCAGTCAGCCACTTCCTCCCGGAACTGTTTATCAGTTATGAATCGGCGGTAAATAACTGGCCGGGCCACACTTTCCCGTTTTTTAATCTTTTTCTTGTTCTCTTCCTTTTTCTGACAGGCTAACTTCTTGATAAGTGCTATTCCAGAGTCAGTCATGGGCTTCGTTTCGATGTAGTTATCTTCCTCAGCTTTTTTGAGTAACTCCAGCCCCTTAACAGTCCGGGCGATTACGGTGGACCATCCATCCGGGGATCCCACCGAACCCACTGACAAGTCCGATAACTCGGAGGTGTAATCCATGCACACCTCACAGTTTTTGCGCATGCAGGTCTTAACTTCCTTCAGAGGGATCTTCTGGATCTGGCCGTCTGTGAGGTAGAACCACATGTGTCCCTTTTCCACCCGGCATTCGGAAACATCCTTTAATTGTATATTGCGCTCCTCTAAGAGCTGGTTCAAGTAGTGGTAGGAGAAGTTCTCCATACAGAAGAGTCCTACCTTGATGTCCACTGGGGACTCTCCCAAGTAGTCCTGGAAGTAACTCATATTCTCGGCGGCTATGATCTGGCAGGGCGTGCCTACCATGGCCACTACATTTTCCTGATTACTCATAAACTCATCCCTCTTCTGTTTCTTTTCCGTAGAAGGGTTCTTTACTCCAGGGTACTATCTTCCGGAATTTCTGGTACTGGGCCTCTTCCAGTTGGAATCCATAACTGGTTAGAAGTTCTCTAAGCTCATCCAGCTCCTGAGCTTCCAGTTCCTTTACCTTGGCGTTTTTACCCAGGCTTTCTATTTCTCCACCCACGTAGATGGTCCCTCCCATCATGGATTCACCGGCGTCCTTGGCTATATCTCCCAGGACGATGATGCGTCCACCCATCATGAACATTCCATTCATGAACCCGGAGTTACCACCTACAATGATGGTCCCGTTTTTCATTATCATTCCGGTACGGGATCCCACATTCTTTTTCACCACCACTGTACCATCGTATATTCCCTGGCCCACGCCGTCACCAGCGGATCCTTCAATTATAACTTCTCCTTCGGTCATGTTATCGGCGGGGAACCAGCCAGCATTGCCCTGGATGTGGACCCGCGCCCCATGGATCATGGTGGCTGCGAAATAACCAGCCGAACCAGCTATCTCCACGTCTATAGGTTCAGTGAGACCTGCCACCAGGTAATGGGCGGCGTTGGGGTTTTCAATGACGATCTTTTTATATTTGCTAGCCTTCTCTTTAAGGGTACGGTTAACTTCCCGGGGTGGCTGTCCCCCGGCATCAATTGTGAATTCCTGCATGATGATCACCTTTTATATGGTGTAGGCCCTCACTTCCCCTGGTGATATCTGGTCTATTTCCCGGGTGTCCACCACTTCCCTCAAGGACACCTCTTCCGAGGCTATGGCGAATACTTCATCGTTTTCAGCCATTACCCCGGGCCTCAGTCCCAACTGGTCCTTGGCGATTCCCACACCATGGGGGGTGCCCACGATGTAGGAGAAGGGTCCGTCCATGTCCTTCACCGACTGCTCCAGAGCCTCCTCTAAGGGGTAGTCCTGGGATAACTTGTCGGCGATGTAGTGCACTATGCACTCAGTGTCGTTGGTGGTTTCGAAGACATGTCCTTTACGCTCCAGGGGGTCTCTGATCTTCCAGTAGTTTGTTATTTGGCCGTTGTGTACTACGGTGATGTCGGGGATGATGTAACTCTGGAAGGGGTGGGCGTGGTAGCGGTCCACAATACTTTCGGTGGAGAATCGGATGTGTCCGATGCCATGTGTCCCCATTTTGGAGTAGGTGTCATAACGCTGGGCTATGTCCTTAACCAGACCCACATCCTTGATCATCTCGAAGGAATGAGCCCCACTGAGGACAACCACATCCTCAACAGCATCAATAGCCGTGATCATGGTTTTTAACTCGGAAAAAGAATTCAAAGTGACCCTGCACCGGAAAATCTTGTAGTTTTCCACTGAGGGAATGATCTCCTCGGTTTTTATGGGGCTGGCCTGGTTTACTGTTTCTTTCACCTTTTCCAACAGTCCAGGTTTCTCTTTAACCACTATATTCAAGAGGTACTCGTTTTCATCCAATCCCAAACCTCCATATAGGGCGAACCCTGCTGAGTCAGACCCCCGGTGCTGCAGAGCATCAAGCATCTTGGTCAGTGCATCGCCTACAGGGTGAAGTTTTTTATCCTTATAAACCACTCCCGCTATTCCACACAATTTGCTACCTCCTTAGGTAAATATTCATAAATTTCTGTATTTTCGTATATATTTAGGGTAATCCATAGGTTCCTCGGCCCTCACTTTTTCCCTGGAAGAGGTCTTCTGGCTTTGGGTAAACTTCACAATGGGAGGTGACAGATTCCCTGACAGTGAGCCACTTCAGAGCAGGATTTTCCTGTACCACCTCGGTACTCAGTTCGTATCTTCCAGAGCCTGGCTACCAATCCCCAATCTTTTGTAACATCGCCCTGCAAGTATAGAATCTCTTTATTAACCATTCAATTCCTTCCTAGGGGGGTGTTGGCTGGATATACTTGGAAATGTGTCCCTTATATACTTACCGGAAAATAATTTCCGACCAGGGCGTACCTTGAAATATAATACCTTATAATGAAAATTTTTGTACGAATGTTTAATTGAAATAGATTGTTGATAATATATTTGAACATTTATATAAATCTTTCCTTGGGGTGGTGGGCACAATCTTTATTTAGTTAATGGGTACAACCCATAAAGTAAGATAGATATAGGAGATTAACTAATGGAAAAGCTTACCATGGGTCTCATCGTTATGATCGTACTGTTGGGTGGGTTCCTGAGCTATCTGGGCATTACCATGGACACCAGTGACTTCAGTCTTAACTTGACCAACAACACCACTGACTACCCTACCGTTACTAAGATAAACAACACCCGCACCATCACCAGCCCCAACCAGACCACCAACAGAACCAGACCAGGGAATAACACCCGGCCAGGAAATGATACTAAACCTGGAAACGATACTGATCTGTAAATCTGTGAGTGATTAGATATGGAAAAGCTGACCATCGGACTATTTTTTATGATGTTACTCATGGTGGGATTCAACAGCTACCTGGTGGCCACCATGGATTCCAGTGATATCACCATGAACAGCACCAACCTCAGTACCAGCTACTTCAGCAGCAATCACTCCATCAATCACACCACCCGGGTGAACAACACTCGCATCGTGACCAAACCAAGCACTAACGAAAGCAACGCCACGGACCGTGCCCGGGTGAACTACTACAAAAAAAGTCTGGGCATAACCTAAAAAAAAGATTTAAAAAGTCATCTTTTATTCTAGAAAAAGCATCCAATCTCCCTTAAGAGAATTGGCAAAAAAAATCCAGGGGAGGAGAAGTTTACAACTTCAGCCGCCTCTTAAATGGCTTATTCCATGTATGAACACAGGAACTATCTTTTCTTCACCATCCCATCCTTGCCAACCCACGACACACACCTCCCAGTTATGGTAGGGAATGACGGTTATGACATCTCCCATAGCTCAAGATGGGGGATATTGAAAATAGATGGAATCAAGCCCCCACAACGGGGTAATCAGCCATCATCCCCGGCTTAAGTAGTTCTGGGCTACTTTTCGTACGTAACTGCTTTTATCATTGAGAGCTGCTTCCAAGGCTTCTTCAGCCTCTTCCCCACCTATCTGTCCTATGGCAAAGGCAGCTCCTCCCCTTACAAAGCCACTATCATCATTCATAGTCTTGATAAGGGGTTTCAGGGCTTTATTATCCCTTACATTTCCCAGGGCCCAGGCTGCTGCTCCCCGAACCCTCCAATCATCATCCTCCAGGATCCGGATCAGGGGATCCACAACCTCCTCACCCATCTTACTCAGGGCAGTGGAGGCCTCCCTACGGACCCACTTATTCTCATCACTGAGAGTATCGATTAGGGGTTCTATGGCTTTGGTATCGCCGATTTCTCCCAACGCCCGGGCTGCGCCCTTTCTAACGTTTTTATTCCCATCGTCCAGGGCACTTATAAGTTGTTCCACAGCTGGTTTTCCTATTTCTTCTAGTAGAGAAATGGACTGTATCTGCACCAGTTCATCTTCATCTTTTAAGGTTTGAATAAGTCTTTCCACATTCTTCTGTACTTCCATAATCCTACCTCCCATGCTTAAATAAACAGTATGGTTTAAAAGTAACTTGGTTGGAAGATTTATTATGTATTTTTTTCTAAATATAGTTTGTGCGAATGAAAATGAAGGAATCTACCATGCACCGTATATGCGTGATACCCGGGGACGGCATTGGACCTGAGGTGATGGAGGCGGCCTTAACAGTTTTAAAGGCTATGGAATTGGATATGGAGTATTATCCTGCCCTAGCTGGTAACGCCTGTTTCCAGAAATTGGGAACCACCATACCTTCTCAGACTGTTGACCAGGCCCAGCAGGCCCATGCCACCCTTTTCGGGGCGGTTACCACAGTACCTGGGCAGAATAGTGCTATTTTAACCCTTAGAAAAAAGTTAGGCCTTTACGCTAACTTGAGGCCCGTTAAATCTTATCCAGGTATTGATGCCATCTACCCGGACCTGGACTTTCTGATCGTACGGGAGAACACAGAGGGACTCTATGCCGGCTGGGAGGAGTACACCCCGGTGGGGGCGCAGGCCCTGCGGGTAGTGACTAGAAAAGCCTCCCAGAGGATATGTGAATTTGCATTCAATCAGGCCCTGGAAAATGGGTTTAAAAGAGTTACTGCAGTTCACAAGGCCAACATTTTAAAAAAAACCGACGGGATCTTCCGGGACACCTTCTACCAGGTAGCTGAGAACTACCCTGAACTGGAAGCTGAGGACCTTTACGTGGATGTCACGGCCAGGCTTCTGGTTAAAAATCCCCAGCACTTCCAGGTGCTGGTCACCACCAACCTCTTTGGGGACATACTCTCCGATGAGGGCGCGGGACTGGTGGGAGGCCTGGGCATGGTGCCATCTGCAAATATTGGTGATAGTAATGCTCTGTTTGAGCCGGTACATGGATCGGCTCCGGACATCGCTGGTCAGGGGGTGGCCAACCCCACTGCCATGTTACTCTCCGTGGTGATGATGCTTCACCACCTGAAAGAAGAGAAAGCAGCTAATAAACTTGAAAAAGCACTGTTAATAGTTTTAAAAGAGAGACGGTTCCTCACACCTGATCTGGGGGGAAATTCATCTACACTGAGGATGGCCAGGGAGGTACAGGATAACTTAGACGCTCTTTGACCATCTAGTATTGTGAGTAGTAAATTTTATATGCACCACACAATATAGTTCACCATACTAAAGGGTTAAAAAGCACAGCTAAAAGCTGCCTTTGGGTCATTTAACAAATTGAAGATCACTCCCACTTTAAAAAAACATAAAAAACAATTTCACAGAGTATAACTCTAATATGGCCACCCTTCAGCTTTTTAATGCTGTTTTAGAACTGTTACAGATTTATTTGGAGGTATTGTGCTATGAAAACTACTGTTAGTGTAATAAAAGCAGATGTTGGAAGTATCGCAGGGCATGGGCTGGCCCATCCTGCATTACTCGAAAAATGTAAAGAGATCCTGGGCAAAGCCAAGGAAGAAGGACTCCTGGAAGATTTTTATGTCACCAACTGTGGTGACGACACCGAACTCATCATGACCCACCGCAACGGTGAAGAAAACGAGGAAATACACGAACTAGCCTGGAACGCCTTTCTCGAAGCCACCGCTGTAGCTAAGGAACTTAAACTCTACGGAGCCGGACAGGACCTCCTTTCAGATACATTCTCAGGCAATATCAAGGGAATGGGGCCTGGTTGTGCCGAGATGGAATTCAAGGAACGACCCAGTGATCCGGTGGTCGTGTTCTGCTGTGACAAAACCGAACCCGGTGCCTTTAACATGCCATTGTTTAAAATGTTCGCCGACCCCTTCACCACCGCGGGACTGGTCATCGACCCCTCCCTACACGGAGGATTCGAATTCGAAGTATTTGATGTCATGGATCACAAGAAGGTTAAAATGACCTGCCCCGACGAAATGTACGACCTGTTGGCTCTCCTGGGCACCACCAGCCGCTACGTCATCAAGCATATCCGGAGGAGGAGTGACAACGAAATAGCTGCTTCAGTAAGTACCGAGCGACTGAACCTAATGGCCGGCAAGTACGTGGGTAAAGACGACCCCGTGGCTATTGTAAGATCCCAGTCTGGATTCCCTGCTGCCGGTGAAGTGGTGGAACCCTTCGCCTTCCCCCACCTGGTTGGCGGCTGGATGAGGGGCTCTCACAACGGCCCACTGATGCCTGTAGCCCAGAAAAACGCTTACCCGGTACGTTTCGATGGACCGCCACGAGTTATGGCCCTGGGATTCCAGATAGCCGACTGTAAATTGGTGGGCCCTGCAGACATGTTTGACGACCCTGCCTATGACCGTTCACGGGACCTGGCCTCGGAAATCGCCGAGTACATGCGCCGCCACGGACCCTTCGAACCCCACAGACTACCTGCCGATGAGATGGAATACACCACATTGCCGGGTGTGATGGAAAAATTAAAAGACAGGATGGAGGATATGGAGTAAGATCCATACCCTGAATTCTTTTTTTTGAAAAATAGTTACTCACTTTTTTCTGGATGGAATTAGATTTTTTGATCTGATTAAACCAGGCAGATCCACCACCCTCTTGACTTTATCCATGAGGGGACCGTCACTGGTGGCAATTACTTTATCCCCACTATTTGCCAGTTTTCGGTCCACGTAGGGACTGGTAGCTGCATCTCCTGGTAGGCTGTGTTTTTTGAGCACAGCCCGGGTCAGCTTTGCCAGTTCTCCACTTCTGGTCACAGGACGATCGTAGAAGAAGTGCACCTTTTTTATCCCGGTCTTTTTTAAAAAAGTCACCAGAATATCCAGGACATGAAACGTATTTTCATGGGGTCGGTACTTGCCAAAAACCGCCTTGGTATCCCTCAGTACTCCATCATCACTCTCTAAGATGGTGTCTGGGTGAAAAAGGGCGCTTTCCAGGGTGATGAGAACGTTGTATCCATCCAATAGGATGATCTGATCTTCTAGGCCGTTAAAATCAAGGAGTTTAGACCTTCTCTCCCTAGCTTTCTGGTCTGAGGAGACCTTACGGGCCAGGTAGTTTCTCTGGTCCCTATCCAGGAGGTAGTGCCCGGCTACAAAGTTAAGGGCACCCCTCTGGGGGTAGCCCTGGTTGAGGAGGTACCTGAGATCAGCTTCGGCTGCCTCTAATTCTAGCCCCTCCTCTTGGCCACCATGATCAGGACTCGGTCCGAAGCATCCTCGGCCCGATCTGCGATTTCACCCAAACGGGTGGCGATGTTTTTAAGCTCGATGAGTTTGAGTATGCCGAAATCCCCTTTACGATAGGCATTGTAGAGTTTCTTGATAATCCTCCTCTCAATGCGGTCCACAGCCTCCTCATTGACCTCTACTTCATGGGCCTTGGCTATGGCTTGGGCCAGGTCCTCATCAAGCATTTCCAAGCTCTCCTTCAGTATACGGATGGTTTCGCACACAGCATCCACCATCTCCTGGTAATCCTCTTCGAACTGGACTGGAAACTGCACCTGGGATAGGCAGATGCCATAGGCAGTTTCCTGGGTCATGTCGGCTACACTGTCCACTAATTCAGCCAGGATGATACGGTCCTCCCGGTCAAAGGGCAGAAAGGCTCCCTTGAAAAATTCGATCTCCATGATCCGGCGGATTTCGTCGGCCTGATGTTCTAACAGGGACATTTCATGGACCTTGTCTTCTAAAGAATCAAAATCTCCCTGGTAGAAGAGGGGCATCAGCTCTTGCAGCTTCAGCACACATTCATAGACTAGGTGGGCGTGTTCTCTGAAGTGTTTCTCCACCCGGGATTCACGGCCAAATAAACTCATTACTTACTCCCTCCCCAGGATCATTAAACTAGATGAGGCCTTTTATCAATCGAACTGCATCCAAGAGCCCGTGGGCGTAGGTGATGCATCCGAAGGCAGTTAAATAATCCTTTTTTTCCAAGTAGTAGGTGGTGTCCTGGGCATAACTACGGGCCATGTCCACTATTCTTTCATCACTTACATCCATCTTTATGGACTCTAATTCTTTTATATTTTTTTCAAAAAGTTTAAGGTCCTTATCTATCCTTTCCAGGGCATCCATAATCGTCACTTATATAAAACTAGTTAAGCTGTCGGTAGCTGTGGTACAGCCTCTGTGCTACGGTGAAGTACCCCAAGATCAGAACCACCAGCACAGCCAGGGTCATGATTAAATCTGTCTTCAGGAAGTAGGCTAGGAAGGCCCCTAACACCAGGATCATGAGACGCTCTGCCCGTTCAGCTACTCCTACGTCGCACTTCACTCCATCTACTTCGGCTCTAGCCCGTACGTAGCTCACACTTAAAGATGCGTGGAGGGCTAGAACCCCCCAGATCCAGTTCACATATCCTCCTGCGATGACTCCGATGATGATAAAGGCATCTGCGAAGCGGTCGACGGTTGAGTCCAGGATTCCACCGAATTTGGTCCTCCGCCCATGATTCCGGGCTACCGCACCATCAACCACGTCAAAAAATCCACTTAAAAGTATCAGGAGGGCTCCACCTAGAAGATCCCCCTGGGAGAGTTGGTAAGCAGCTACTAGACTCACCAGCAAACCGATGATGGTGATGATGTTAGGGTTGATGGCTATCTTTTTAGCGGCTGGGTCGATGTACCGCTTCATGCGGGGGCGTAGTTTGTTGAGCATGATTTTTTTACCAAAGTTAGTTTACAGCAACACTATCTGATTAGAAATCTGAAGTTATTTAAACCTATCTTGGAATGGAGAATAAAAAATTGGTGTATAATTGTTTAAATTCTTTTAAGATGAATCTTAAAGCTATTCATAAATATTTACAGTAATTGATTGATTATTCTACTATTGTCTTCTGGAGGCCCAAGTACGATCTACTCCTAGAAAAAAGATACCATCAATATTTCCAGGGTATGGAATGAAGGAAAATAAGAGCCAGAACTTGGAAGTACTAGGGAACTACACCTCAGGATACACTGACTCCCAGGTTTTACCTGTAATGAACAGTTTACTGTCAATACATAGTTAATTACCGTCAATTCTTGGGCTTCTTTAGGTCTGACTGATCTGACCCTGGATGGCAGCCTTCAGTATGGGTCCGGTGAAGGGCACGGTGTGCCTCCGGCCACTGGTGGTGAAGGTCAGGGTGGAGCGGTTGCTTCCGATGAAGTACTCTGTTTTTTGTTTATTCTCTCTCTGGGAGGCCACACCATCCTTGTAGGCCTCGATGGCGATGATCTTTCTTAGGTCGATGTTGATGGTCCGCTTGGAGCCTGTGAAGATCAGTCGCTTGTTGGTTAAGACCAGGGTGCCCTGATCTATCTTCCGGAGTTCCTCATGGGATTCACTGCGGGCTGCTACACTCCCCACCCGGAAGGAAACCCCCTTCGTCACCCGGATGGTTGGACCAGCATATCCCCCGTAGGTTTTCCGGACTGCCCGGGGCTCGTGGAAGCTGATGTTACCTAAAACTAGATGTGCTACTTCTTTCTTCTTCAGGATGATGGGAGGATTGGACAGAGGAGTTAAATTAACAGTTCCCTGGGCCAACTGGTTGACGAAGGTTACCAAGTCATTCTGGGCAGTCTGTTCTTCTATTAGTTGCTGTTTTTTCCTTTCCTTTTCTTCTATGATTCGCTGCTCCTCATTGGAGATTCCGCCCTTAGCAATGCGGGTCCACTCCTCCTCTGTTAAGATCTTTCCACGGTACCTTTGCCAGAACTGGCAACCTTTATCGTAGATATCCTTTAACTTGTATTTTGATCCCTTTTTTTCGAATACAGCCCCACAGTAGTCGCACTCTAAGAGTTCTTTAGTGCTGAGCATGCCCTTAACAGTTTTTGGTTCAAGGGGGCTGTAGTTGCACGCCGGGCAGAGATCCGTCCAGGCTGGGTTGGGTGGGGGAATGTACTCTTGCTCACTCTCTAGGCTTTGGCCACATTCCATGCAGAACTTGGCTTCCTCGGGGTTCTCGGTTTGACAGTGGGGGCATTGCATTTTTACAACCCTGGAGATCTTTTTTGACATTATATTTCCGAGATATGGATATCTCTTTGTATATAGTTAATCTTGACACTCCTATAAAAGTTGTGTACGCCTGATATAGTTGAACCGGGAATTCAGATACCTAAAAAGAAGATTTAATGAATTCCTTAATAGTACCTGGATTTATTTATTTCATCTCAGTCCATTTCTCATTAGATCAAGTCTTGAAAAGGCTTCATCCCCGGGGCTTTAGGGTTTGCATCAAGATTTCTTTTAAGAAATGCAAGTTCTAAAAAATCGAGTCAGTTTTTTGGGAAAACTTTAAGGAGAAGTTCCCATGAACCGCATCGGCTATGATTTGCACCGCCCTCCAGTACTAGGAGTTGAAGATGAAAATGGCTACTTAAGATCCTGGAGTGCGAATGTTTCATGATCTTACCAGGCTTATAACCACCCCCAGAGGGAGAAAGAATGGGGGTTGAGGACTTCAAATATTTTAAGATAACTTGTGATGATAAAGAAACAGTTAACCAAAGACTTGAAGCTTTAAAGGGGATGGTGGATGATGAACGCATTACCTCCTGATAGAGGGTATTCAAGCCGGCAGTGATTCTATTATAAAAGTATGATCCCCCAGAACAAAAACGAATACTATATTACTAATGACAACATTCCTATTAATGTGTCTTGTTGGTACTGGTTTACCATTGGAAAAAATTAACACCAAGCACTTCTAATTAAAACCACCTAAACCAACAATGACACACTCTTCACTATTTTTACCATTTAAAATGTTAGAAATGTAGTTCAGGGGTGAAATTTTCTTTTAAACTTTCCTCAATCCAATCCAGATCCTCATACTCCGCCCTTTCCTGGTAATAATTTTTTACTTCTCATCTGCTCTAGCACAAGGAGTGAATGGATGAACCCAATATATTGATCCATTCCCTTAAGGATGGTGAACCAGATGAGGATGCGTGTGATAAGAAACATGGAGAACCGGACCCAGTACTACCACACTGGCGTCTTTTGCAGGGATGAGGACCTGGTGATATTCCCTTTCTGGGAGTTCGAGGCCTTCTACCAGGACCTGAAGTACCTGCACCAGATGGTGAGAAACCTCTTGGAGTATGGACAGAACGGTGAGCGGGGATGCACCCCGGAGGATGTCATAGTCTATGCACAGAACTACCTGGAGCGGATGGAGGAACTCCTGGATAAACTGACCAGTTACCATGTGCAGACCGAGATTGAAAACTTTCCCGATAAACGAATAAAGGAGACCCCCCAGTGTCTCCTGGGACTTTAACATGATGGTCTTAACCGCCCGGGTCAGCGACGGATTCCCCGAGGGCCATCCCTTCCAGGCCGATCAGGAAGTGAAGGTCATGACCGTCAGTGACTTTGAAGAACTGCAGAAGAGTATAAAGGAGCTTATACGGGATAAAAAACTCCTAGAAAGAAGGTTGGAGGCTATGGAACACTCAAAAGTAATATTATAAGTAAGGAAGACTCCTGAAAAGGGTCAACAACCTTGGTTTACGAGGTGTTTTAGATTCGTGATTATGACATCGGCCAAATCTGGGAGATATTGAATAATCTCAATCACGATCAGGATAAAATTAGAGAATCTCGTCATTTGATGGATTCTTTTGAATTAAGAAGTGATTATCTTCATTGGACATGGTTTATGATAGTTTAATAATAAAAAACATGTACTAATAGGAAAAACAGGTTAGGATACGTTTAAAGTTTTATATGAGCATCTTAAAAGGCAGACTCAAGATATTTATGTTATACTGCATTTGGTTGATAATGTTTTAATCATCACCACCTATACTCACAGTGTTGAAAGGAGGATCCGGGTTAAATGAATTTTGAGTTGATTACAAGTACGATATGGAAGTGGATGGATTGTTTATCCACGTTATAAAAGATCATTCCTATGAAAACTTCGGTTGAATTAGATAACGATGTGATACTTGATTTTGACCATAACAGGGTTCCAGTGGTCCTTGAAATATTAAATGCTTTTCGTGTCTTTAAACTCCAAAATATAGCTTGAATAACATCCAAAAGGTTTGGATGACGGTGAAGGTTGATGAAAAATCGATAAACCTCAAATTAGCCATTAAGGTACTTATTCATAATAAGAAACAGATCCAATCCATGGGCGCCTTCACTTCTAATGATATTGGTATTCCCAGTATCGAAACTGGACTAGCTACACCTTTCCTTTTTAGTCTGCGATTCCTAGCGGTATCACACCAACTTAGAACCAAAACCCCTTAAACTATCCACAAAATTAAATATCAAATCCCCAGCTCTTTCTATAATGGACCCATCCACCCAGGAGATCAGGACCAGGATAACCAGTATTACTCCCCCGGTTATAAGACAAACCGCCAGGAGGGGGCCCAGCCAGACCAGGACATCATCAAACATATAAGTTAAGATAGGTACTAATTCTATTTATCAATATTTTTTAATGAGGACACATGAAACGCGTAGAAATAGATCCCACCCAACCAGATTTCCCGGAGATACAGAAGGCGCAGATGGTCTTAAAAGAAGGGGGGCTGGTGGTCTACCCCACCGACACCCTGTACGGATTAGGGGCCAACATCTTCCAGGAAGAAGCAGTTAAAAGGGTGTACCACGTCAAGAAAAGGTCCCCGGAGAAACCCCTGTCCATCTGCATATCCCGGGTGCAGGACCTGCAGAGAGTGGCCCACATGGATCTTAAATCCTTCCAGCTGGCTAACAAGCTCCTGCCCGGGCCTTACACTCTGGTAGTAAAGAAAAATCCCCAGATACCATATTTAATAACTGCTGGCTCGGATAAGGTGGGAATCCGCATCCCGGATCACCCGATCTGCCGGGTGCTGTCCATGGAGTTTCCCATCACCACCACCAGCGCCAACATCTCGGGTGAAGAGGCACCGCTTGAGGTGGATGAACTCGTAAATCTCTTCCAGGACCAGGTGGACCTCTATCTGGACGCCGGCGACGCTCAACCGTTCCACTCCACGGTGATTGACCTGACCACTTCTCCCCCCACTATCCTGCGGGAGGGTGCAGGGATGGATCTTCTAAACCAGTTACTAGATGATTTATTCTGACTATTCCCTCATAATCAGATGGACTGGTTGAAATAGATGCCGTGGCCATAGTTTCGTAGGCAGGGTTAAATAATAAATAACCCTGTACTATATAATACTTAAGATACCATGTTGAAAGAACTAAGTCAGATCTTAAGCAACGACAAGATCCCCACTGCATCCCCCCTGGACAGACTCTTAGGGGGAGGGGTGGAAAAAGGATGTATCACCCAGTTCTACGGCCCCCCCGGCTCAGGTAAAACGAATATAGTCCTGAACCTGGCGGTAGAGTGTGCCCGGAATAATAGAAGAACCATCTTCGTGGATACCGAGGGTGGCTTGTCCATTGAACGGGTGAAGCAGATCTCCGGCCGGGACTTCGAAAAGGTGGCCAGCCAGATCCTGGTCTTTGAACCCTCCACCTTCTCGGAGCAGGATCAGGTTCTGAAAAGAATCGAGGAGATGTTCCAGTCTGGTGAAGAGGCTGATCTCTTGGTGGTGGACTCCGCGGTGGCTCTGTATCGGGTTAAGGATGGGGATTCTTTCAGTTTAAACCAGGAGTTGGGTAAGCAGATGGGTTTGCTTTTAAGGATCGCACGGCGCTTCAATGTGGCGGTGGTCATCACCAACCATGTTTACTCCCGTTTTGATGGGGATGGATTGGTGGAACCAGTGGGAGGCACCATACTCAAGTACCGCAGCAAGATCATGGTGGAACTGGCCCGGGGAGATCTTAACGGGGAGAGGTTTGCAGTTTTGAAAAGGCACCGCAGCCGGCCAGAGGGCCTGCAGACCCGTTTCAGGATCGTGGACTCTGGGTTGCAATAGATAATTTTAAATGATTGTTCACTAAAAATAAGATAAAATTCTAACAACCTCAACCAGAGGAGGTTTCACAAGGGATAATACTACTTTTTTCCCTGGATCAAAATCTAATGTATGTGAGATTATGATTTCTCCAAAAAAATATGCTAAATCTGCCAAGGCACTGCCAAAGGGATTTCATTCTGCCAACGAGTTTTTCAATTACGTTTACAATGACCAGGACATGATCTGGATGGGTCAGAACACCAACCACCTCCATGATGAAGATGGCACTATGGAGGCCATGTTGGGAAGTATAAAGAAGAAGGATTACTGTAAATATCCTCCACCAGAAGGATTTCCAGAGTTGAAGAACCTGGTACAGGAGGATCTGGGACTCACCCACGGCTTCGATATACTCATCACCGCAGGGGGGACGGAATCACTGTACCTGTGCACCAACAACATCCTGGAGCCTGAGAACAACACCATCACCTGTGATCCAGGATACCTCATCATCGATAACTTCGCCAGTCGCTTCGGAGACCATGTGAAGTCCATCCCCATCTACAACCAGGAGTGCCACTACAAGCTCACACCCCAATTGGTACGGGAGAACATGGATAAAGACACCAAGTTAGTATCCCTGGTGGACCCCCTGAATCCATTGGGATCATCCTACACCAAGGAGGAGTTAAAAGACTTCGCGGATCTGGCCGAGGATAAGGACATCTACCTGTTACATGACATCACCTACCGCGATTTTGCCAGGGATCACTACCTCATGGCCAAGCACGCCCCGGAGCACACCATCACGGTGTACAGTTTTTCCAAGATCTACGGCATGGCTGGCCTGCGGGTAGGCGCGGTCCTAGGTACCCCGGAGATGATGGACTCCCTCCGTACCATCGTCATCAACGATCTGGGCACCAACATAGTGGCCCAGAAGGGTGCAATAGCTGCAGTTAACTCCAAATATGAATGGCTGAACCGGGTTAAGAACACCACCCGCTCAAACCAGGACATCATCAAGGAAGCAGTGGACCTGGTGGAGGGATGCTTCATCCCTGTCTACCCCTCCCAGGGGAACATGCTGGTAATTGACATGTACGAATCAGGGGTGAAACCCCATGAAATGGTGGATTACCTTCTGGAAAAGAAAATATTCACCAGGGAAGGCTCCTACACCAGCAAACTCTTCGGTCACCGTTACCTACGAGTGAGCTTCTCCATACCCAAACATGAGGTGGAGTACTTTGCCGACTGTTTCCTGGATGGAATGGATGAACTGGCCGGAAAAAATTAACTTTTATAGGGCAACGCCCCATTAAGTGCCATGTTTCATGGACCTGAGGATGACTCTCCATTTATCTAAGATTTCACCAACGAAAAAAAGGTAATATAATAATGGTAGCCGAGGAAGGATCCGGAGAAAGATTACCAGCCGGGGAGCTGGATGTATGGCTGATGAAACCAGACGATGAAAAAGGCCCCTGGTCGGTTATAACCATTCAAATAGAGCTAGAAAGCCCCTTAACGCCTGAAATGATTCTTAAATATTTAGGGACCTATCTGGAAGTGGATGGCATGGAATTTGAGGTGATGAAGGCCCCTAACGAACACCTGGTCATCGCCCCTGAGAAAGCATTGCAGGAGTTGATGAAAAGTTGTTTCAAACTTAACATAAAGTTAGATGAATTTAACGTTATACTCATGCCCTTAGAGAAATTTAAGGACAAAATAGAAGATATTTAGAGGGTTAACCAGGGATGAAATTCGGTTTTTCAATTATTATTCTGGGATTTTTAGTCTTGATGGCGGTTCTTTTTGGGGTGGGATTTATTTTAGCCCAGGAAGATACCACTTCAACTTCGGTGTGCCAGGACTCTGCAGGGTACAAAACCTTCCATGGTTCCTACCTATCCTTCCAGTACCCGCCCAGTTCCACTGTCACCGAACACCCGGCTGATAGGAGCGTTCAGATAAGCACCCTTAACCAGGTGGATGAAGAGAACTATGGCGTTTTCATCCAGGTTATGGGTCCATCGGAGTACCTCACCGCCAAGAGGGAAACAGTGGACAAATGGCAACTGGAATATGAATTGGATGAATCAGGGGGAGTGTCCTACTCCCAGTACAGCTATACCACTGGAAACATAACCCTCTACACTTACCTCTTCTCTAAAAATGGGAAGTACTACCAGATCTACGGTAATGTGGAGGATGATCATCTTATGGTGCAGTTAATGGACTCTGTAGAATAGTTAGCACAATTAAAAGGAGGGGGCTGATAATTGAAAAGTGGTTCTGGAAAGAAACTGAAACAATTAATTAAGGCCTTAGAAAGAGATCCTGAAGACATTCTCACTGTACTTAGCCTGGGTGAGATAGGCGATCCCCAGGCCATAGAACCCCTGAAAGAGATATTGGAGGGAGACCGCCGGGAGGATACCCGTGAATTGGCAGCCTATTCTTTGGGGAATGTCGGGGATCCCGGGGCGAACGAGGTATTGGGGAGGGTGGCACGGGATGAAAATGAATCATACGTTATCCGGGAAACTGCAGTCAGTGCCCTGGGAAAAATCGGTGACCCCCAAGCCATAAGGCTCCTTATAAAAGTATACGAAGAAAATGAATCTGATAAATTAGGTGAAATTGCAGCCACGATTTTAAGAGAACTAGGAGTTCACAGTTACTATGGACTCCAGGGATGAAGCCCATCGGTAGGTGCATGGTGTAATCCAATTTCTTAATAGCAACCTCTAACTCCATTTATCTTCTGTCCTTCTGGAGCACTACCCACTTCCAGGTGCTAAGATCCGTCAGAGAAGATAGAACCAGATGGCTCTACCAGAGTGGTCTACTAGGACAAGGATCACAGCAGTCAAACTACCACCCCCCTTAAAGCTAAGGATTGCTATCAAGCAGGGTCCTGGTCAGATCCCCTGGTCCCGGAGGATGGACAAAACAAGACCCGAAGCTAGGATGGCGCTGATTATGAACCCTGCCACCCCCAGGTAGGGAAATTTAAGGAGGAATATACCATTATCAGTGGTCATGATGAGGGAAGAACCAATGAGAAGGGCGGCCAGCACCAGTGATATTGATAACTTGTTGGTACTTCTTTCCAGGCCGGAGTGCACCACCTTTATCTGCATATCCCCTTTTTCCAGTCTATAAAGAGTTCTGGTAATACTGGTGGGCATGTTTTTCATGGTATGTTCCATCTCGAATATGTTCTTCTTCAAGTAATCCAGGAAGTTCAGGGGACTCAGTCTTTTACGGGCTATCTTCCTGACCAGGGGCTGGGCGATCTCCACGGCATTGAAGGTGGGATCCAGCTTTCTTCCCATCTCCTCCACCATGCCAATACCACGGGCCAGGAGCACCAGCTCCCGGGGAAGGGTTGCCTGGTACTTTCTCATGAGCCGTAGCAAGTCGTCCAGACCACCATGCACTTCGCTGAGTTCGGTGCCGTAGTACTTGAAGAGGAGGTCGATGAGGTCGTACTTCAAGGACCGGGTGTCCACGTGTTCATCTATGATTCCCATCTGCTGGAGTTTGCTGATGGTACCCTTAACATTGGTGTCCATTAAGTATATGAAAAGTTCCGCCAAATCCTGGCGGAAATCCTCATCCAGCACACCCATCATCCCGAAGTCCAGGTAACACAACACGTCTCCTTTTAAAATGTATATGTTAGAGGGGTGGGGGTCGGCGTGGAAGAAACCATCTTCCACCACCTGTTTAAAATAGGATAAAGCCCCTCTTTTGGCGATTAACTTCAGATGGTAGCCATCTGCCTCTGTGACCTCAGAGACTTTCCGGCCCTGGATGAGTTCCATGGTGATGACCTTAGGGGTGGAGTGTTGACTGTAGATCTGGGGGACGTACACGGTATGATCCATCTGGAAGTTCTGCCTGAACCGTTTCAGGTTCATGGCCTCATTTTGGTAGTCAATCTCCTTGAGGATGGAACGTTCAAATTCCTCCACGATACCCGGGAGGTTGTAGATCCGCAACTTGGGGATGTAACTGTTGATTCTCCGGGCCAGAAACAGCATGATGGCAATATCATTTTTGATAATCCCTTCCACGCCGGGTTTCTGGATCTTCACCGCCACTTCTTCCCCACTCTTAAGCACAGCCCGGTGCACCTGGCCAATGGAAGCAGAACCCAGGGGTTCAGGATCAAAACTTTCAAAAATGGTTTCCAAGGCCGATCCTAACTCTTCCTCCAGGGTTGTCTTTATGACATCAAATTCAAGGGGTGGATTATCCTCCTGGAGTTTGGTGAATTCCAGGGCCATCCTCTCCCCCACCAGGTCCGGCCGGGTGCTGAGGGTCTGGCCCAGTTTAATGAAGGTGGGGCCCAGCTCCTGTAAAACGAACCTGATCCTTTCTGGCGTGGATTCATCCAACTCCTCCAATGATTCGTACTTGTAGGAACGCCTGATAAATGGTATTTTATGTTTAAGCTTTATCTTCTCGATTATATAGCCAAACTCGTACTTGTACAGGATCCGAATTATTACATGCAGTCTTTTAAGATTGGATTGATATGCTGATGCCACAGCAATTCCTCCTAGATTTAAACTATTCCCTAGGTCTTTCTTTAAGTCCCCTAACTACACGTGGCACTGAATAATACCTGGAAAGCCAGTTGTAGATAATGGCATTTTCCTCTACTTAACTCTCCAGGTAATAATACTCCCCCTTCTCCTTCTGCTCCCGGTCTAGGTAACTGTCTTTTTTGTTCACCCGGGGACGTTTAGTCTCCTTATCCCGGCGGAAGGTGATGCCCACCTCGGATAGGAAGCGGTTCATGGCTGATCTCAGATCCATGGGACTGGAGGCACAGCCCTCCACTCCTGGTTTTCCAGAGAAGACCATGGCCCGCTGGCTGATGTAGTCGATGAACACGATGTCGTGGTCCACGATGATAGCCGCAGCATTCTTACCCTCGGTAACCCGACGGATGGCTTTGGCAGCCCGGATCCGCTGCTCCACGTCCAGGTGGGCGGTGGGCTCGTCGAAGAGGTACACCTCGGCCTCCTGGGATAGGGAGATGGCCAGGGACAGTCGTTGCAGTTCGCCCCCACTGAGTTCATCCATCTTCTTCTCCAGGAGCTCCTCCAAGAGGAAGGGCTTCATTATCTCGGTGCGGAAGATGTTGCTTCCGAAGCTAGGCACCGTGGTGTAGAGGAACTCCTTCACCGTGCCACTGTAATCAGAGACCAGGTACTGTGGTTTGTAGGATATCTTCACATTCTTCTGGATCTTACCTGCATCGGGCTTAATCACCCCGGCCAGCATCTTGGCGAAGGTGGTCTTCCCTATACCATTGGGGCCGAAGGCAGTGATGATCTCATCGTGCTGCACCTCACCCTCCTCCACATCCAGGGAAAAACCCTCAAAGGATTTTTCCAGGTGGGTGTAGGAGGCCAGCACCTCTTTTTCCACCCCTAAAGTAGGTGGCCTCACCTGGAATTCCAGGGGCTGCTTACGGAAGCGTACATTCTCCTCCTTGAGGAATCCGTTGATGTAGGCATTGATACCCACCCTAACACCCCGCAGATGGGAAACCACCCCATAGGCGCCGGGCTGACCATAGAGCAGGTGCACGTAGTCCGAGAGGGCATCCAGGGCAGCCAAGTCGTGTTCGATAACCAGGACAGACTTACCATCCTCGGCCAGCTGCCGCACTACCTGCACTGCGTTCAGGCGTTGCTGGACATCCAACCAACTGGTGGGCTCATCGAAGTAGTAAAAATCAGCTTCCCGGAGCACCGCAGCGGCAATGGCCACTCGTTGCAGTTCTCCCCCACTTAGGTTGATGATCTCCCGGTTCATAACTGACTCCAGCTGCAGAGCCTCCACCACCTCCTCCAGGCGCTGGCGCTGGTTCACACTCTCCAGTAACTGATGCACTTTACCCTCCACGAAGCGGGGTAGCATGTCAACCATCTGGGGCTTATGCACCACCCGGATCTTTTCCTGGGCCAGTTTCTGGAAGTAGTTCTGCATCTGACTGCCCTTGAAAAACTTCACAATATCCTCCCAGGAACTCTCCTCGTCGTAGTTTCCCAGGTTGGGTTTAAGCTCCCTGGAGAGGATGCGGAGTATGGTGGATTTGCCAATACCATTGGGGCCCAGCATACCCACCACCGAGCCCTCCTTCACCTGGGGCAGACCAAAGAGTTCAAACTGGTTGGCACCATAACGGTGGATGGGCTCTTCCAGGGCCTCAGGGAGGTTAATAATACTCACCGCCCTGAAGGGACAGCGGTTGGTGCAGATCCCACAACCCGAGCACAGTTCCTCGGATATAAGGGGTTTCTTGGACTTTTGATCAATGGTGATGGTGTCTTCTTCCATGCGAACCCCGGGGCAGTACTCCATGCAAGTGTAGTGGCACTTCTTGGGCTGGCAGCGATCCTGGTCTAGTATGGCTATACGGGTCATGAATTCAAAACCTCGAACTTATTAGGAAAGGCTTGTTTGCCTTTGGTAGAAATGGGATTATAATATTTAAATGTAGATTTAGATTGGAAGCTTCCATTTAATATTAGTTGGGGGATCGGGGTTTATGAAAAAAAATGGGGCATCGGATGAAGAACCTTATGGTTCATCCTCCGGTTTTTTTACCTGGGATTCAGATTGTAATCTGTGTTCCAGCTCTTCCACTCGGGCCTGACACTTTTTAAGTTCCCTCTTGGTGAAGAATATTCTGATCCAGAAGTAGATGGCCAGTATGACCACTGCCAATAGGAGTACCAGTAGGAACCCCACAGTTACCCCGGCGGCCATCCCCTGCCAGATGATGGTGAGACCGTAGGCCAGGTAGATCACGGCGGCCACTCCAGCCACCACCAGGGCAGCGATCAGCACTAACTTGATCTTCTCCTTGAACTCCACAGATACAACCCACCTAACTGTCAGATAAATACGCTTTAAAAGAATTAAAAACTAAAATAAAAAAAGAAGAAAGTTACATCAGGACTTTAAGAGCCATTTCAATGTCTGATGCTTTCACTGTTTTTCTACGAGCGTGCTTAGCCATTTTAACAGCTTCAAAAGCAATATCTTCACCGTAGGCTTCCAGTATTTTGGTTAATTCTTCTCTGGCTTCGTCACTGACTCTCTGTGCGCCAGCATTTTTTATTATTCTTCCTACAGGAGCAATTGGTATTTCGGTCATTAAAACCACCTCATTGTTCTATTAGGACCATCTAGTATTTAAGTATGTTGTTTTTTTGGTTATTAATCCGTGGTTAATCCAAACATGTCCATCTTGAAAATCACATTACACCATAGGGGTTGGTACTTATTTTTTCACTCCAATAGGGCCTCTGGCTACGTAACTTCTCCAGATCAATCCCCAAAGTATCTGACTTCCACCTCTTTATAAGTACCAAAAGCAACATAAGATGTACTATCCCTATTAAAAAATGGAATACGAGGAGATTTAGATGGTTGTAACCATAAAAAGCTCGGAATTTAATGAAGGGGAACCAATACCTCCCCGTTATACCTGTGATGATCTGGATATTTCACCACCCCTGGAATGGCATTCCCCCCACGAGGGTGGAAGCTGGGCCCTCATCTGTGACGACCCCGACGCCCCCAATGGCCTATGGACCCACTGGGTTCTTTTCAACATTCCCCCCCAGACCCGGAGCCTAGCAGAACATGTGATTAACCAGGAGGAACTGGAAAACGGGGCACGACAGGGTGTTAATAGTTGGGGTAACATTGGATACCAGGGCCCCTGCCCTCCCCAGGGAGTGCACCACTACATCTTCAAAATCTACCTCCTGGACACCCGGCTGGATCTGCCATCCTCTGCCACCCGCCAACAAGTGCTGGAGGCCATGGAGGGCTGCCTGCTAGATGAGGGGCAGCTCATGGGGATCTACCATCGGGAGTAGGTGATCTGGTGGTGTGGACTTGAACACTGAAAGTAAGGATTACCCCAGGAAGTTAAAGGCCTTACCTGGCCAGTACAGTTTCTGGCTGGTGATACTGACCATGGTGGTTACCTTCTACATTTTAGTGGTTCAGGTGCGTATCGGGGTGCCCTACTGGGACGTGTTCAACTACTTAAACAACGCCCTGTACATGGCTGGCCTGGAGGGACCCGGTGCTGGCACCATCTCCCTTTCACCCCTATTACCCTTCTTAACCTCCATCTTCTTCCGACTGGGACTGGTGTCTTCCATTGTGATCATGACCCTGGACGCCATTCTATTTATAATCGGAGTTGTAGGACTCTTCTACCTCTATAAAACCAGGTTCAGTGAACTTTTGAGCTTCATGGGCTGTGTGCTGTACCTCTCCCTGGCGGTGCTTTTACCCTGGACTGCCTCCGGGGGTATTGATGTCCCGGCGGTTTCCCTATCCATCTGGACAGTGTACTTCCTGGTGAGGGGAAGCACTGGAAAACCACATCTTTTGTACCTGGTGGCTCCCACCCTGATCCTGGCTATTTTAACTCGCTACACTGCCGGGCTCTTGGTGGTACCTCTTCTCCTCTACTACCTCCTCCGGAACCAGCACCTCCCGAAGCTGAAGGCGCTATCCATAGGGCTGCTGGTAACCCTAATCCTCGCTTCTCCCCTGTTATGGTATTTTTACACCCGCATAGGCAGTTTGGACGTGATTTGGAATCTTCTGGTCTCCACCGCCACCACATCCCCGGCGGCGGCAGATGATGTGGCCTACAACCCCAACCCCTGGTTCTACCTGCAGAATCTGCCCAACTACATCTCCCTGGCACCAATCCAGGGCAGTTACTCCACGCTCCTGAACCCCAGCCGGGGCCAGCCCTCCCTCCTAGCCTACCTATCCCTATTTTTAGGGGGATCAGGCCTATTCTTGTATCTCCACCGGATCCTGAAGTCCAGTGTCACTGGTCTTTCATTTTCCAGGACCCTAGTCTTGAGATCCCTGATCTTCACCATCCTCCTGGCCATCCTGGCATTGACCCTCAACCAGACCAGCTACCTTGTCAGTGTGGTCCTGGTCTTTATCCTGTGCTACCTGGCTGGCACCTCCCTAAGAGGAGAAAATGAGCAACAGTCCCTGGACTTAATGTTTTTAGCCTGGTTTCTATCCTACCTAATATTCCACAGCATCCTACCCATTAAGGTGGACCGTTACTTCATCACCATGGCCCCGGCCCTGGTCTACTTCCTCATCCTGGGATTCGACGAACTTTTAAACATCATCCGCGCCAGGAAACCAGGGTTTAATGGGAAGTGGATTGGTTTGACTCTGGTACTGATTTTATTGACCTCCACCACCATCACCTACGCTGGACACACCCCCCAGAAGGTTTTTGTAGTTTACCTGGAGGATGCGGGTGTATGGATAACCCAGCAGGACCCCCAGTACCAGGACAGGATCATAGCCTCGGATTACTCCACTGCCCTCTCCTGGTACCTTAAAAAAGATGTTCAGGGCGCTTTTCCACGCCTGTATAGTAGATCTGGAGATTTTGCCAGTTACCTCCACTCCCAGAGGGTGGATTACTACGTGGACAGCCTCAGCAACCCCAAACCAGACCTGCCAGGCTACCGGCAGGTGGCCAGCTTCCAGATGGTAACCATCTACCGCAGAACATGAATACTTATACTTAGCTTATCAGAACAATTCAAGGAAATAATATGAACATGGATCACAACCTAGACCAGGATCGCATCGAACAACTAATCCACGGCATCAGACGAGACATTGGCCACAAGGATCTTGAGCCAGATATCCAGGAAGTGGTGTGGAATAGGAACATCCAGGAGCTGGTGATAATAACCAGGGACAGGCCAGGTAAGTCCACTGTCATTGGGAAGGGAGGCTGGGTGGCTGGCCGCCTTAAAGAAGAATTAGGAGTTAAAAGTGTCCATGTAGAGGCTTACACTGATCTTTTAGTACGCCGGCACCGTATGGAACTGGCCCAGCACCGGCTGGATCAGATAAGATCCCACCACCACTTCCCAGCCCTTAACAACCTATCCCATCTACTGGAGAAGAGGATAGAAAGACCTTACTACCTGAAAACCCTCCTAGGAGATGTGGAGAAACCCGATGCATCTTCACTGTCGGTGGTGGCCCTATCCGGGGGTGTGGACAGCAGCTTCTCCCTAATCCTCAGCCATATCCTGGGGTTCCAGATCCAGGCGGTTACCGTGGATCCAGGGAGCGTAATCCTCCCTGGATACTTTAAACAGAATGTGGAGCACCTCACCCAGAAACTTCAGGTGCCCCACGAGTATCTAACCCTAGACTTGAGTGAGGTGATACAGGAGTCCCTGGAGGGACGTTATCATCCCTGCGGGCGGTGCTCCAAGTTAATCCAAGAAAAAGTTTTAAAACAGGCCCAGAGATTAGGGGCCCAGTTCATATTCTACGGGGACTTACTATCAACTGGGGCTAACTCCCTTCACTGGATGGATGATATTCTAGGAATAAACCTCCCCGCCCTATTATCAGCCACTAAAGGTGAGGTTAAAGGAATAACCCATAGTTGGGGGGTGGATAGGCAAGCTGGTTATGGCTGTCCATTGCTGAAGGAAGTGCACAAAAAACATCCCTCCATGCGCCGCTACTCCATCCAGCGCATTGAAAGAGAAACCCGGGCTGGAGTTCTAGAGCCGGGGGAGGCCATGGATATGATCATGCGACTTATTTAATTAATTCTACTATACCGTAGGCCAGGAGGAACACTCCCACCAAGTAACCCACCATTTGGGGATATATGAATAGGAGGATCCCGATAATAATAGCCGCGATTCCGATTATCTGGCGAATATATTCTTTTTCCATACCTATACTTTTGTAAAAGGAGCACTATATAGGTTGTCAAGAGGGACTAGGTGGATCTTACCAGTTCAACACTGGATAAATACTCATACAAGGAAGTGATAATCTGACCAAACATGGGAAATACTGCCCCCGATGTGGATCTAACAATATAAAATGGCTGATACCCCAGATGGGATCCATCTGGGACTGCATGGACTGCGGCTACCACGGGGCGGTGATTATTGAAGATGAGGAACTGGCCTGTGAAATACGGAAGGAATTCCAGAAGAAAAAAGTCTGGGAAGATGTATGGTAAAGAAGGTCCCTGCCCCCCACCGCACCCGGAGTAGGAAAGTATGATGACAGTTCTTCGAATGACGGTGGATGGTGACCGGGAAACAGGCAAAAAAAACTCATGAGCGTATCTGTTTTTCCATCCAGTTTTTCAGGTTCAGGATGCCCTCCCGAACCATGGTAGGTGCTGGTCCCCCAGGCACTTCCCGGCTTTTAACAACTTCCAGGGGGTTCAAAGCTTTTTCAACCAATTCTTCTTTTATATGCAATGCTTCTCCAGTGACCTCCTGGGAGATCTGGTCTATGAACTGGGAATCAATCAGGTCCGGATTCAAACCTTCCTCTAGGGCGGTGCTAACCAACCTGCCCACGATCTGATGGGCTACCCTGAAGGGTAGTTGATTCTCCCGGACCATGAGGTCGGCTAATTCTGTGGCGGTGGAGAAGTTGGAACTGGCTAACTCCAATCCTCGCTGGTGGTTGAACTTCACCGAAGCCAGCATCTCCGCCACCAGGTTCAGGGTGTCCCGGGCGGTGTCCACGGCTCTCCAAAGGTGGGGTGTTACTTCTTGCAAGTCCCGGTTGTAACTCTGGGGCAGGGCCTTGGTTACCGATAGGATGGTTACCAGTTCTCCCTGCAAACTGATGGCCTTGGCCCGGGCCACCTCCGCCACATCGGGGTTCTTCTTCTGGGGCATGATGGAACTGGTGGAGGAATATTCATCCCCTATCTCCACCAGGCCAAACTCGTAAGTACTCCAGATGATGAGTTCCTCGCAGATCCGGCTGAGATTCACCCCCATAATGGCCAGAGCCGACACAGTTTCAGTTATGAAGTCCCGGCTGCTCACTGCGTCCAGGGAATTCTCCAGGACATGGCTGAATCCCAGAAGCTGGGCTGTGCGTTGCCTGTTGATGGGAAAACTAGTTGTGGTCAGGGCCGCCGCACCCAGGGGACAAAGATCAACCCGTTTATAGGCATCTCCCAGTCTCTGGTAATCCCTTTTAAGTGCCTGAGCATAGGATAAAAGGTGGTGGGCGAAGGTGGTGGGCTGGGCATGCTGCAGGTGGGTGTAACCCACCATCACTGTCTCCAGGTTCTCCTCAGCCATATCCACTGTGTTCTGTATAAAATTAAGCAGGTCCCCCATTATTTCTTCTATCTCTTCTTTGAGGGATATTCTGAGGTCGGTGGCCACCTGGTCGTTACGGGACTTGGCAGTGTGCATGAAACCTGCTTTCTCCCCAATCCTGCTGGTAACGTAGTTCTCCACTGCCATGTGGATGTCTTCCACCGAGGGGTCCAGGTCTAGGGCACTGATTCCTTTTTCTTCCAGTTCATCCAGGGACCCTGTTATGGCATGGGCAGTTTCCTGGGAGATGATGCCCTCCTCCTGGAGCATGGTGGTGTGGGCCCGGTTGCACTTTACATCGGCACTGAAAATTCGTGGGTCAAATTCTAGGGAGGAAGTGTAACTAGCTGCGTCGCTGGTCATCCTGCCCTTGAATCTTCCTGACCTCAAGTTCAAAATCAATCCAACCTATTTCTTTTCTTTACCCTTCCATTGGGTGTATCCGCATTTACCACAGGTGTAACGATCTCCATGGTCCGCCATGAAGACTCCGTGGGAGCATCGTACACACTCTGGATTCTTACGGACGAGTTTGTTATCTTTAACTTCGTAAAGCTGGTACTTTTTCATATTAAAATCCTCAGGTGTTTTATTCTTCTTCACTTTCTGGGGTGGTTTTCTCCTGGTTCTTGACCACAACATGGTCCCTTTCCACCTGGGACAGATGGTCCGGAGAGTCGTACAACTTGGCGTAGCCCTCGGATCGGCCTTCACCGTAACTGGGCTTCATTTTATCCACTACCAAAAGGTCTTTGTCCACATTCAAAACTGCGACCAGTCTGTTTTTAACATCTAAAACTTTTGGAGTAGCTTCTCCTTGATACAGACAGTCGAATCTTATTTCTGTCCGGTTTAGAAGTGGATTTTCAACTTTTTCTTTAATATCAATTTCCATCTTATTCCTCCATTAGCATCTCTTTCATCTTAATAACTTTATCTCTCAGGCGGTCAACTTCACAAATCACCACACCCTCCCCGGGCTGGCCATAGAGGACCAGTGAACCAGGAGGGGCTAGAATTACAGCGGGAACAACCGCTAAATCTTCTTCACCCTTAACCAGGATCAGAACGCGGTATCCGGCTTTTATCAACTGAAATCCCTGTTCCACAGCATCCCATAGTTCACGGGTCACTGTACCAGCGGGGTTATCCGCTTTCAGGGTTACATTATCGTAGACTATATCCTGTGGGGCTGGTTTTCTTTCCACCTGCTGGTCGATGATCCCCAGGTGGGGGATCAGTCCCTGCTCCTGCAGGTTCCGGGTGGTAACATCACCCACTGAAACCAGGAGAGTGTCTGGTTCTTGGGAGGCCAGAAAATCCTCAGCATCATCCAGGGATGGATAAAGGGTGCCAATGGCTTTTTTAAACTCTGGTCTCAAATTTTTTTTTAGGACTAACACTAGCGAACCCTCAGGGCATATTCTCCTGCCTCTTGGATTTTGAGGTCCCGGGCGATGTGGGATTTTTCAGGGTCTACTATAATCAGAAAACCACTCCAGTTCTTGGAGGTGGCCAGGTTGCACACTTCGCACAAGTCACCCTCCACTATACGGTGACACCTGGTACAGGCTTTGGTAACCATTTAACTTTTCCCCTTCTTTTTAGCTTTTTCTTTCTCTTCCTTGATCCATTCCAGTCTACCTAGTCCGGGTTGTCTCATGGTGAGTCCGATTTTGGTTTCGGCGGATTTTTCTTTAAGGCTCAAGGCCACGATACGGCCCCGGACATGGTTGCCCTCCTCCAAGCTTTTCTTGGATTCCTTACCCAGGAGGGCGCCTCTCTTGGCATCGTAGTTTATGTAATCATCAGTGACCTGGGAAACGTGTACCAGGCCGTCCATGGGACCTATGCGTACAAAGGCACCGAAGTCAGTGACTTCTATAACCTCACCCACCACGATCTCGTGGAGTTCTGGTTTGAAAAACAGGGCGGTGAACACCACGTCATGGTAGGCGGCTCCATCTCCCATGATGACTTTGCCCACACCGATATCCTCAATCTCCTTGACAGTGACCATGAGGCCCATCTTCTTGTCGATCTTTCCCATGTAGTTTTTGTTGAGGATCTCGGCTGCCACTTCCTGCAGAGGCTCCTCGAAACGGTGGGGTGGGATCCGCACCGTGTCCTCAATTTTGGATACTAAATACAAACAAATCCCTCTTAGATAACTTCTTATGATTTAACCATGAACCTCAGGCTTCACATCTTTTTATAAAGCTCAATAGAATGTTTTATAGCCTTGAAAGCCTCTTCTTTACCAACCCATCCTTGGACTTCGGTTTCTTTTCCTTCCAGAGCTTTGTAGTCCTGGAAGAACTGTGCTATCTCCTTTAAAAGGTGGGGGGCAACGTCCTCCAAGTCCTGAACCTCCTGGTAGCGGGGGTCCTGGGTGGGCACCGCCAGGATCTTATCATCCTGGTCACCGCCGTCGATCATCCTCATCATACCAATGGCCCGGCTTTCAATGATGCAACCAGGGAAGGTGGGCTGTTCCATGAGTACCATGATGTCCATGGGGTCACCGTCATCGTACAGGGTCTGGGGGATGATGCCGTACTCTGCCGGGTAATGGACTGGTGAGTAGAGCACCCGATCCAGGGCAAAGGCTTCCATATCCTTATCATATTCATACTTGTTCCGGGATCCTCGGGGTATTTCAATAACAGCGTATACAACTTCCGGGGCGGATGGTCCGCTTTCCAGGTCCTTCCAGAGATTCATAGGTTTTTCCTCCAATAATATGTGATGATGTAATTAATTAATGATGGTAAATTTTTATTCCAGGCTCAAATGCCCATCTATACTCAGATATCTTTTTTGTCGAAGGTATACCACGGTTATGCCCTTCTCCCTTGCTCTTCGTCTCAGCTCCCTGTCGTTGGTGCACAACACTCGGGAGTGCCTTAGGAGAGCATCATCCACCCTTTCATTCCTGCCCCGTTCCATTTCCCGCACCTGGAAGGGGGGATTCTGGGCTATCTTAATGGACACTGAAGCTGCGACACGATTTTTACCCCGGGATCGCCTTTTAATGTTCTCCAGTTCCTCCAAGACGTAGGAGGGAACCAGGAGTTTATGGGATGGTAGGATGTTCTCCAACTCCACCACCACATCCACCGGGAACTGGGTGGTGGTCATAAAAAATTTGCATCCACCAGGGCTTCCCTATTTGATGATTCCATAACCGATTAACCTCCACCTGGCACCCACCCTCCGACTGAGAGCCGCTCTCTGCCCAGCCTCGGCACAGACTGGTAATTTGAGTTTGACATCCACTTCATTTTTACGGGCGCTGGTAACCACGCCAATGGTGGTGGAGGTTCCAATATTTATCATCAGGGGCTCGGAAGACTTGATGGGCTCCACAGCCTTCTCTTCCTTGGTACCCACCACCCGTTCCAGTAGATGGGTTTTCATGGTGAACTGGTGCAGGATGTCCGGTAAAGTTCCGGGCCTACCAGCCACGGAGCCGGAGAGGGAGTCGGCCTTGGTAAGGGATGGATCCAGGTTGGTCCCCACTCCAATGAGGCCACCCGGCCCTACTTCCTCCACTGATTCCCCACCGGCCACCAGTCCGGTGATGTTGGATATTAGGCTCATCCATTCCATTTTACCCTTATTTTTTATCTGAATTCCCGGTTTCACCTCAATCTCATCCCCCAACTTCAACTTCCCCTGGATTAGGGATCCGCCAATCACTCCGCCCTGGATATTTTCCGGGGTGCAGCCTGGACGGTTTATATCAAAGGACCGGGCCACGTGTAGGCGGGGAGCTTTCCGGAGTGATCTGCGGGGGGTTCTAATCTGGTGATGTATGGTTTCAATTAGTATGTCGATGTTGGCGCCCTGCTGGGCAGAGACTGGTATGATGGGTGCGTCTTCGGCACAGGTACCCTTCACGAATTCCTTGATCTCCTGGTAACTCTCCATGGCCCTCTCCCGGGAGACGATGTCGATCTTGTTCTGCACCACGATGACCTCGGTGACTCCAATGACATCCAGGGCCATGAGATGCTCCTTGGTCTGGGGCTGGGGACAGGGCTCGTTGGCAGCGATGACCAGGATGGCTCCATCCATTATAGCTGCTCCGGAGAGCATGGTGGCCATCAGGGTTTCGTGCCCTGGGGAATCCACAAAAGAAACCTTCCGGATGGTCTGGGTTTCACTTCCACAGTGTTCACAAACCAGGGAGGTGGTGTAACACTGGGGTATGGGACACTCCATGCACCGGCGGAAGGTGATGTCCGCATAGCCCAGTCGTATAGATATGCCCCTTTTAGTTTCTTCACTGTGAGTATCTGTCCATATTCCAGATAGGGCCTTGGTTAGGGTGGTTTTCCCATGGTCCACGTGTCCTACTAACCCGATATTGATTTCAGACTGTACTTTCACGGACTACACCTTTTTTTATCTTTATTCTTCGCTACCTTCCATCAGTTGGGTAAGGTTCTTTTCACCCTTCTTCACCACAACGGTGTTCACCTGGACGATATCATCAGACAGGGTGTTCCCACGGACGGTTTTCCTCCTTCTCTGACCTTTACGGGTGGATTTAAACCCAACTCCGCCTGAAAGGAGACTTTTTATCCGTCGCGGTCCATCCACATCCTTTTTCATGGGGAAACCGTTTTTATCACTCCCTCCAGTTATGCGCAGTTGGTAGCCTTCCAGGCCCACCATAGAAGCGTCAAATTCTTCACCAATCTTTAATCCTATGAGTTTCTTGGATAAAGCAGCCTCCACTTCCATTTGATGACTATTTTTACCTTCTGAAACAACCAGTTTAAATGCCAATCTATCTCCTCCATCTTAACTCTGCTATATATATTATACTATTTATCGGTTTTTATGCTTTTATTGAAGAAATCTAACTCACATTCCCCAGTTAGGATCAGCCTTCCTCTTTAACTGGACGATCTCATCCAGAAGTTGGAGTTCATCCTCGGTGAGCTTACCCTTAAACTCTCTCTCCAGGATCTGGTAATGATTCTCAGGGATGTCCACATAGAGCTCATCCCCTTCATCCAGGTTGCGGCCAAACACTCCGTCTTTAATGGCCATGGCCACCTTAACGCCCTTGGAAGCAGCGATCAGGTTATCTCCCTTGTCCTGCATGCTTTCCACACTACCCACCCTTACTCCGTCTTGGCTTATCAAGCCGTATCCCTTCTTGATGGTGCCGGAGAGGATTTCCACCCCGGCGATGGCGGGTTTGCTCTGGCGGAATATGAGTTTTGGTATGATCCGGATCTTGGCTGGTCTGATTATGGCATCCAGCCATTCCTCCTTGCGCCGTTTTTCTGCGGCATCCAGCCATTCCTGGTATTCCTCGGTAAGCTGGTAGATGACATCTGCAGAGAAGAGTTTCACTTCCCTGTTCTTGAGTTCCCCTGTAGCCGAAGGAAGGATCTTGACGTTGAAGGCGATGATCACCCCGTAGAGGGGTTCTTCATCCTTAACTATGGAGGCCTCAATGACATCCCTACGGGAAACATCACCAATGTCTGCAGAGCGGATTGGTATCTCCATGTCCTTGAGGATGTTCAGGAGGGCTTCCAGGGATCCCAGGGTATCTGCTTTGGCCACCACGCCCACTTCGTCTGTCTGGACCTTTATCTTTTCCATCTCCTGGAGTATGTTTTCTTTAACCTCCTCCAGGTCTCCGCGGGCCACCCGCAAAGGAGAGCCAGATACAACGTTCTCGATGTTGGGGGCCACGATCTTGATTCCAGCCGCAGCCACCACTTCATCCACCTTCTGGAAGCGTTTTTTAGCGTCTCTTATCTCCTCCAGGGGGTTGGGTTTTAGCAGCGATCTTATTTTGGTGACCAGAACATCGTCCCTGGTGGTCAGGGCGATTTTATCATCCTTTTTAAGCACTCCATCGTATATGACGGCGTCGATGGTGGTTCCCAGTCCCACTTCTTCCTTTACTTCCAGGATAGTTCCCTTAGCCGGGGCATGGGTTTCTATCTGCAACTGCTCCTGGAGGTACTGCTGGGCCAATCCCAGGAGCATGGTTAAAAGTTCAGCGATTCCCTCACCAGTCTTGGCACTGATGGGGATGATGCTTACCTGCCTGGCGAAGTCCCTCACCCGGTCGAAGCGTTCCGATTCAAAACCCTCCTGGTGGAGAATTCCCACCAGTTCGTAGACCTGGTTGTCAAGAGCAACCTGTACCTGGGGGTTTTGTTTGTTGTAAGTCTTGTTGAATGGTTCTTTTTCGTGGATATGCCAGCCAGGTATCCGATCTATCTTGTTGGCACCCACCACGAAGGGGGTTTGGTACATTTTAAGGATGTTAAGGGCCTCGTAGGTCTGGGGTTTGAAGCCCTCGTTGAGGTCCACCATCAGCACAGCCAGGTCAGCTAGGGCTCCACCCCTTTTACGGAGGGTGGTGAATGCTTCATGGCCAGGGGTGTCAATGAAGAACAGGCCGGGCAGACTTTCCCGGATCTCCAGTTTCTGGATGAACTGGCTGCAGATGGACTCAATGGCTTCCATGGGAATCTCAGTGGCTCCGATGTGCTGGGTTATGCCCCCGGCTTCCTTCTGGGCTATGAAACTGCCCCTTATATAATCTAGGAGAGTGGTTTTTCCATGGTCCACATGGCCCAGTACAGATACAATTGGTGATCTGATCTTCAAGTTTTTCAACCCTCTTACTAAAAAGCGCCCTTTAAAAAGTGTAGAGCACCAAAAAAATTTAAGGCCCTAAGTATTTGTAAATTAAGGTTCTTCCTGTATCCATTCCCGGTCCGGGAAGGAACAATCACATATTTCATCCATCTTGAAAAAGAGCCCTATTTCCCTTTCTGCAGATGCTGGAGAATCAGAGGCGTGTATTATGTTTCGACCAGTGTCAATGGCATAATCACCCCTGATGGTTCCTGTATCAGCTTCTTTAGGATTAGTGGCCCCCACCATTTTACGGATGAGGGTGATGCATTCTTCTCCTTCAATCACTGTTGCCAGGACTGGACCGGAGGTTATGTACTCCACCAGGTCAGTGAAGAAAGGTTTTTCCTCATGTTCGGCGTAGTGTTGCTGGGCCAGTTCCCGGGGGATGACCATCATCTTGGCAGCCACTATCTCCAGTCCGCGCTCCTCGAAACGGGTCAGGATCTTACCAGTCAATCGACGCAGTACTGCATCGGGTTTTAACATAACGAAGCTTTTTTCCTTCATTGTTTAACCCACTTGACCTTTCTAGGCACTCTTCCCAGTTTTATACGGTTTTTTTCACATTTACTGCTGCAGAAAAAGAAGACTGTACCGTCTTTTTTGACGAACATCTTCCCTGTGCCCTCGTCTATTTCTTCTCCGCAGAATGAACAAGTTCTCATAGTAACACCTTAACCTCTAGGGTGTGCGTATTTCTTTGGCTTCCCGGATGGTGTCCAAGAGCATCAGGATGTCGCCTTCTTTAATGGCTCCCATAACGTTCCTGGTGAGTATTCGACCCTTATCCCTTCCGTCCAGTATCCTGCACTTCACCTGCATGACTTCCCCAGTCATGCCAGTTCTCTTTAAGACTTCTATTACTTCGGCAGGAGTTCCATCTTCCATATAATCACCTTCGTAAGAAGAGAAAGGTGGTAACCTCTCTCTAGAAATAGCTTAATTATTTCTTGAGTTCTTCCACCTTCTCTGCTACATCTTTGATGAGTTCGGCGGCTTCGCCGGCATCAGTAATGCTTGCAGATGCGGTTCCCACATTTAGCCCGGCTGCTTCACCCAGTTCATCCTTGGTAGGGATGTATACGTAGGGTATTTCCTTTTCCTCAGCCAGTACTGGCATGTGAGCTGCTATTTCAGGTGGATCAATGTCTTCTGCGATTAATACAAGTAGTGCTTCGCCTCTTTCCATGGCCTTGGTTACCTCGTTGGTTCCCTTAGTAATCTTACCCGTGTCCCGGGCTATCTCCAGGGCCTCGTAGGCTTTGTCAGCTAATTCTTTTGGTACATCAAATTTTACATACATTGCTTTTGCCATTTATTTACCTCCTTTTTCATCTGGTTTCAACCATCCATCGGCAGATCCAAACTTACACGCCTCAGGGGGTGTAAGAGCTCATGCCGGATCAGTTAAATGACCGTCAATGATGAATTCTAATTTTGAAACTCATAAAAAGCAATTCGAATCTAAAATTAGATATCAAAAAATTAGTTGGAATTGGTATATATACTTATCATTGGACCAGGATGAGTGCCACCAGGGATCATGGTGGACTAAGAAATGGTGCCATAAAAAAATGTCCTAGTAGGGAAAAGTAAGAAAATAGGAAAATAAGTAGCTAAAAAAAAGGATAACAAAAAGGTGTAAGGTTACTTACAACTTTTTGACGACCATTTCAATGTCAGCTGCTTTAACAGTTTTACGACCGGCGTGTTTAGCTAGTTTTACAGCGTCTAAGGCTATTGCTTCACCTTTTTCTTCTAATGCTTTGGCCAGAGCTTCTCTTGCGTCGTCAGAAACTCTTTCGGCACCGGCGTTCTTTATTATTCTTCCAATGGGAGCTATTGGTAATTCCATATTATTCACCTCAATTTTGTAGATTTGTTAATATACACTGTTGTTGTACTCTTATATATATTTATCCCTAATTGCAGTGATTATTCGGTCATTCATATGGTATGGGGTCACTACATCCAGATTTATATGATCTTGGGTCATCTAGTTACCAATCGTGACATTAAAGATAGGGTGTAAATAATCAGCATATCCAGATCAACCAGATTACCCAGAAGATAAATATAGGCCAAAATCGTTCAAACCCTGCTTATAATCCTGGAAAGGGCGTTTATATCAGCATCAACTTTAACTGGCTCTGTACAGGCATCAATTGCAGTGTTAGGATCTTTTAATAGATGTCCAGTTACTATGCAGACGATCTGTTCCCCCTTATTTATCTGCCCCGACTCAACCAACTTCTTAAGACCAGCGATGGATGCTGCGGAGGCGGGTTCCACCCCGATCCCCTCCCGTCGGGCTAGGAGTTTCTGGGCATCCAGGATCTCTGCATCGGTGACGGTCTCCGCCATACCATCCGATTCGTATATGGCCCGCAGAGCTTTTTTGGCACTTACTGGAGCCCCGATACGTATGGCTGTGGCCACGGTCTCCGGGTCTTCCACTGGCACAATATCCTCTGCTCCCTGAAAAACTGCCTGGACTATGGGAGCAGCGCCCTCTGCCTGGATACCCGTCATACGGGGCAGGTCCTTTATGAAACCGGCCTCATGAAATTCGGTGATACCCTTCCAGATGGCGGATATGTTCCCGGCGTTACCCACGGGTAAGATGATCCGATCCGGTGATTTCCAGCCCAGATCATCCACAATCTCAAATCCTATTGACTTCTGCCCCTCCAGACGGAAGGGATTAACGGAATTTAATAGATAAAGCTGCCCCTCCAGGGCCAGGGCAGTCACGGCCTCCAGGGCCTCATCGAAGTTGCCCCTTACTGATATAACCTCGGCGCCATGGAACATGGCCTGGGCCAACTTCCCCAGGGCCACCTTACCGGCAGGTAAAAGCACAACACACCTTAAACCCGCCCGGGCTGCGTATGCTGCAAGAGAGGCCGAGGTATTACCTGTGGAGGCACAGCCCACTGTGTCCACGCCTAACTCCAGGGCCTTGGTTATGCCCACACTCATCCCCCTATCTTTGAAGCTGCCGGTGGGGTTGGATCCCTCCACCTTTACGTAGAGCTCCACCCCCAGATCATCTCCCAGCTTATCACAGCGGCAGAAAGGTGTTCCTCCCTCCTCTAGGCTGACGATGAGGGAATGATCCACAGGCATGAATTCCTTGTACTTCCACATGGTGGATCTTCGACACTCGAAAACGTCCCGGGATACCCGGGGCTGGCATATAACCTCCAGTATGGATCCGCATTTCTGGCAGGTGTAGATTATATCCTGGTTGTCATACTCGGCACCACAGGATATGCATATCATCATTATAAATCACCTTTTTTTTAGTTTTAAGATACTCGGAAGAGGCTGTTTAAAGGATTTTCACTGACACTTTGGGTGGTGACTCCGGTGACGTAGTTAGCCCAGGTAAGGGTGAAGTTAGCCTCTATGAAGGCTCCGATCAGTAACAGGATCACGGCGATGGACAGGAGTACCAGCGATTCTTTAAAATCATCGTAGTAAACTTTTAAAAGGTAGTTGAACTGGTTGGATCGGGACATTTCCGGTTGTATGTGTCGCAGTCCCTTTATTATATCTACGACCACACCGGCCAGTTTAAAACCAGCTGCACCAGATACTATGATTCCCACAATTTCGAAGATACCATGGGGGATGGTGTATACAATGAAATTGCTCAGGGGATACTGGGATGCAGCGTAGCCTATGAACATGCCGTTGTAGAACAGTAAGTAGGTGGTGATAATGCCCAAGACCAGTCCTCCCCCGTAGAGGTAGAGAATCACTTTAAAGTTGTTTAAAAATATGGAGAGGGTGGTGAGTTTTAGTTCGCCCTGACCTACCTGTCTTTTCATGTTGTCCAGGACACCACCCATGATCCACGCCAGCATCCCGGACAGGGCGTATCCAATGAACATGGATGCAAAGAATATGACGGTGGAAATAATCAAAAAGCGCTCATTCCTACGGTACAATCCCCCAATATAACTTTCATATTTATCCCTTGCCATTTCAACCTCCTCCCATGATAGACTAACGTAGTATTTATCCCTCCAGCACTTTAAGTGCTTCATCCCGGGCCTGCTCCCGCTTACGTTCCAGTTGTTCAAATAACTCACGGACCTTAACAGCGGCTTGCATCTTACACTCGCCACACTGGATCTGGCCCTGGATGCACTGCTTGTAAATTTCGGCCAGTTCCTGGTCATCATCCACCAGGTGGTAGAGCAGCATCTCGTAGACCACACACTCACTGGGAACTCCTCCCAGTTTTTCCTGCTCCTCCCGACTCTCCCGGCCACCGGTCTTGGCTGTTTTTAACTTTTTCTCTGCCTCTTCTGGACTGTCTGACAGGAATATGGCTGTTTTTGCTTTGCTACTGGACATTTTTCCACCGGTGAGTCCGGTGATAAAACGATGGTAAGTGGAGGAGGGAGTAACGAAGTGGAACTGGTTCTTGAATCGCTCGGCAAGATCCCGGGTGAGGCGTATGTGGGGGTCCTGATCCGGCCCCACTGGAACCACTGTGGGTTTAGGGCCGCCATAGGACTCCAGTTGTGGATGCAGTATGTCTGCCACTTGTATCAGGGGTACGTAAAGGTGAGATAGGTTGGTTGACCCGTTAAAACCATAGATGGCCTTCATCTCATTCCAGTTCACCCTGCGGCCCAACTGGTAGGCCAGGTGGTTCACATCCTGATTTTCAGACTGCAGGTAGGTGGTGATGTTTTTTGAAGAAAAATCCAGTCCCAGGGCGATGTAGTTGGTGATGTACTCCTCCAGGGCTATCTTACGGGACTCCTCAAACTCCACTCCCCGGGCGGAGTAGGCCTCCATATCAGCGATGGGAATGTATACCTCGGCCCCCATCTTCTGGTACCAGATGATCTGATCCACGATCATCTTGTGGCCGATGTGCATCCTGCCACTGGGCATCATCCCTGTTACCACGGCAAAGGGAGTTTTCTCCTGCAGGGCCTTAACTATACGGCCAAAATCCCTGTGACCGAATATAATACCCCGCCTCATCAGGAGGGAGGGATCCTCTATATCTCCCAGCACATCCTGGAAGGGCTTAATTCCAAATTGCTGGATCAGTTTTTCGTAGTCGACTAGGGCTGAACTCCAGGGGTCTATCAGATTCATCACCTTGATGTTAATATTAGAGCTTATGGTAGGGATATAATATAACTATCTCCCCTAGGGCCTGGTCCATTCCACGTTGTAGTAGGTGATGTCTTGTTCATCATCAACCACTGCCAGCATCAGCTTCTTGTTAACACCATGGGCTACCCGGACGTAACTGGAGAAATCGTTGATATTTATGTGCTGATCCTCGGTGAGAATTTTAACCAGAAAGTCGGAATGCCCATTACCGGGAGATCTTCCCCTTTCATAGAGCCTGAACTCTGATCCATACTTGAAACCGGTTTTTACAATGTAACCTCTGTTTCTAAGGTCCCTATAAACCAGGTACTTGGTGAAAAGTCCTTCATCCCTTAAAAGGTCGGCGAACTCCTCCCAGGATAGATCACTTCCCTTACTGGACAAAGTCAACTTATCCTTTTCCACCAGAAACAGTGCTTCTACTAGTGGTAATTGTAACTCGTCCTTGACCAACTGTCCAAAATGGCTATTTTCATGTAATCGGATGGCTTTCGGGCTAGTTACCGTTACCATCTCCCCTTTTAGTTCCCCATTCATATCCTTTCACCGGACTGATACTCCATCAGAAGGGAAATTCTACTCCAAGGTAGCGTGTCTTCTACGCAGATCAGTTTCTTTCTGTCCCATACGGGCCATGAACTCGGCTATAAGACCGTCCAGGAATAGGTGGGTGACGTCTTCAAAGAGGGTGCCCAGGGGTGTCATGTCATCGTAGTTACCCTTCAATGTATGGGAGGTGGGATGTTTCCAGGGAACTTTGCTCTTACTATCCATCTTCACCAGCACATCCAGGCATTCACCCAGGGTGGATTGGGGGTTGGTGGTGATGGCCACCACTTTAGCCCCCACATCCTTGGAGGTTTCTGCTGCTATAGTAACGGTCTTAGTTTCACCTGATCCAGAAATTGCCACCAGACAATCATTGTTGGTGATGGCGGGGGTGGTTACATCACCCACCACGTGCACCATGAATCCCAGGTGCATGAGCCGCATGGCAAAGGCCTTTCCTATCAATTCTGACCGGCCACTTCCAACGATGAACACTGACTGGGAGTTCATGATGGTATCTATCATCAGGTTCACCTTTTGGGGGTCGATTCGATTGATGACCTCCAGGGAATGTTTTGCAATGGATTCTGCAGTATTCTTCAGTATCTCCATATTTAACTTCCTTTATAAATTTAAAGGCCGGTTATCCTTATACCTGCCATCTTAATCTGGTTACGTATGTTTAAATTTATGAGGAGGGGTGTTATTTTCTCCACGATGCGGGCATTCTCCAGGGCTCCGCAGTCGATGGACCGGACTCCAGGTATCTTCTCAGCCAGTTCCATTACCACCTTCTTGGCCTCAGGATCATCTCCTGATACCAGACAGTCACAATCCACGTCTTTATCAGCGTTGGTAAGGCTGGCCGCGCTCATGTTATTGAAGGCGGATACCACCTTCACCTCCTGGTCCCTTAGCATGGCCTGTGATCTCTCAGCTGCCGAACCCTCCCACACATCCACGTAGCGATTGGGCCGGCCTGCCAAGCAACTGTCCAGGGGTACAGTGGCGTCTACCACAATTTTACCCTGAAGTTCTTCCCGAATCCCTTTCAGAGTGAGGATCTGGGCCTGCAGGGGCACAGTGAGCACGGCCAGATCTGCCTCCCGGGCTGCTTCCTGGTTAGTGGCACCCCGAATATTCCGGGTCTCATCATCAGCCAGCATATTCTTAACTAGACTGACAGCATTTTCCGCCTTCTTAACATCCCGAGATCCAATAATAATTTCTTCACCGGCTTTAGCCAGTCTAAGAGCTATTCCCAAGCCTTGATCACCAGTTCCGCCTATAATTCCCAACTTCATACTATTATCCCCACTTTAACTACATACTTTCCACGAATCTATTAATAGAGAATCTTTTTCTTCCCACTTTATAAATCATTATATCTAGCCATGGGTTACAGTAGGCCCTGCAGGTAACTGAGGCTGGGCTTTATATCGGCGGACTCTTTAACCTCCACCACCAGGATCCCCCGGTAGTTCAACTCCTGGAGATGGCTTATAATGGATTTGAAGTCAATACCAGCTGATCCCAGGGCATGGTGGTGGTCGAATGATCCATCGTTATCAGAAAGGTGCACATGTTTCACCCGGGAGGACTTTAACATCTCTGCAGGGGGGATGGAATTGTTATGAGCATGTCCCACATCCAGAGTTATGTGAACATCTAGGTCCTGCACCAACTGGTGCAACTCCGCCAAGTCCTGGAAGAGAAGGCCGTCAATGCGGGGCATGTTCTCCACGCACATACTAACCCCACAGTCAAATGCGTAGGCAGCGCACTCTGCCAGTGAATCCTGGTTGTATCTTAGCACTGCCTCCTCCAAGCCCCGGCTCAGGATGGGCATCTGCCCGGGATGCACCACCACCACCTCAGCGTCCAAACTCCTGGCCAGGTCCATGGAACGCTTCACCTGCATAATAGAAGCTTTCTGAATAGCCTGGTTAGTAGAGGCCAAGTTAATATCTGACAGCGGGGCGTGGATGGTGGCTTGTATATTAAATGACTCCAAATCATCACTCCCTACCTGATGGTAGGGGTATTCGTTTATTATTTCACAGAAATCCACTTTCAGCTCTTCCAGGTAGCCCAGTACATTATCCAGTTTCTCTGGGTACAAAGCCAGGGTTGATACACCGATCTTCATTTAAGGTTCTCCAGCTGTTATTTTTTCCTTCCCTGGCAACTACTCCCTCCTCACCCGGGCTCCTATGGGTTCGTTACTTTGCAGAGCCTTTAGGATTATTTCTGCCAGTTCTATGTCTTTTTTTATCTTAATATGGCCTTTTTTGCCCACGGTGGCGGTGAAGAGGTAATCATTGTTAACCAGGATGTCAAATGGGGTTCCAACAGCTTCTTTACCGAACTGGAGCACCACGTAGTTCCCAGCTATATCCACTTCCACTGGGGCCTGTTCATAAATATCACGGGACTGCAGTGTCTCCACACCAATGCTGATACCCACCCGTTTTTCTATCTCCTCGATGTTCTTACCCCGTTTACCAATCAACTGGGCCACGTATTCTTCGTCAATCCACACCGTGGCCCTCCGGTCAGATTTCATATCAACCTTAATCCGGGCCTGGGGGACTCTCTTCTTGATCTCCCGTTGGATCTCCTTCTCAGCTATGCGGTGCACCGGGGGTTTCTCCCTACGCTCCGGACCCACATCCATGACAATGGTCTGCTCCCCGTAGGTGTAGATCTCGTGGGCCAGGCTACCAGTTTCAAAGTCCCTGATTTCAATTACCGGACGGGCCAGATCCGCTTCCACCATTCCACTGGGCACCTTCACCGTTAATGTGACCTGATAGATGGCCTTAACTTGTCCCTCATCGATGTAGATGGTGGTGTCCACAATGGAGGGGATCATGCCCAGCTCCACCCGGCCTATGATACGCTGTATGGCGTCGATGGGCCGGGTGGCGTGGACCACTCCCACCATACCCACCCCAGCCATCCTCATATCAGCGAATATTCGGAAGTCCTTGGTTTTACGTAACTCATCATATATGGTGTAATCAGGTCTAACCAACAACAATATATCCGCAGTTTTTCCCATGTCCTTCTCAAGGGGGGCGTACTGGGTTATTTCATCTTCCACCTGCAAGTCCCGGGGTGATTCCATGGTCTTCACTATGGAACCGTTGTTGAGGTAGAATTCTGCCACGGCCTGGGCGAAAGTGGTTTTACCGGCACCAGGGGGTCCGGCAATTAGCACTCCCTTGGCCATATTCTCCAGGCGGTCGATGAGTTTATCAGGAAGATGGTAACTGCCGATGGATACCTTGGCCACTGGCCGGACTATGGTTATCTCCACCCCATCTGAGAAGGGTGGTCGGGCAATGGATATCCGGTACTCCCGGAACTGCACCACAGTGGCACCCTCCCATTCTATCTCTATGAAACTCTGAAAGTCACTCTTAGCCCTTTCCACTATCTCCCGGGCCATGGACTCTATCTTGGATCGTTTAAGTGGCCTGGAACCGATCTTAACCAGCTGTATATTGCCCGGGGTTCCCTTCTTGGCCATGGGGATTACGTTCTCCTTCAAGTGGACGGACATGGTGTTCTTGTCGAAAAAGCGGGTTACCTCAATGTCCCGGTACTCCAACATCTCTGGCTTCAAGTAAACTGCTTTCAGTCCCTGGGCCTCGGCCACTTCCTTCTGCACCCGGTCACTGGTCATGAGGGTGGCCTGATACTCCCCGGCGGTGCTGCGGATCATGGCATCTATTTCACCCCCCCGGGCCAGGGAAATCTCATCCAGGGTGGGCCGGCGCCCCACATAACTGACGTGTATACGCCCCTCACTATGAAGCTTCTGCAGATTTTTAAGTTCTTCCAATCCATTAAAACCAGTTTCTCTTCCTTTATTGGCCTGGTTTTCCAATTCAGCTACCACTGCCTCGGAGACAATAACCTCACAACCCTTGTATTCATCATCCTGGACAATACGGGTGATCCGGCCATCAACGATTACACTGGTATCAGGAACAATTTTCAATACTATCCCTCTTTATAGATTTGTTCTGGTTCAAAAACCTTGTCTCTGATAATTTTAAGTTTAAACCCATCATCAAAGTCCACTTTCCTGAAAAAGCAGGAATAATATCCTTCATGGCAGGCTGCTCCTTCCTGTTTAATCTTCAAGACCAGGGCATCGGCGTCACAGTCCACCAGGATCTCCTCCACCAGCTGCTGGTGTCCGGAGCTTTCCCCTTTAAGCCAGATCCTATTACGACTGGTGCTCCAGTAATGGGCGACTCCTGTTTCCAGGGTAAATTTCAGGGCTTCCTGGTTCATGAATGCCACCATCAACACCTCTCCGCTCTGGTAGTCCTGGGCCACAGCTGTAAGGAGTTTTTCACCACCGAGCCGGTGCCGGAAGTTAAATCTAGATAAATCCATCGCCATAAAAAATCATCCCCTGATCCTTTCCACGAGAAAATCCACCACATCCTCCAGGGCCACCAGTTCCTGCTGGCCACTTTCCATATCCTTCACTGTAACCTGGCCCTGCTCCAAGTCCCGGGCACCAACCAACACCACGTAACTCACCTCCAAGTTGTTGGCGTGGGACATTAACTTCTTGAACTTTTTACCAGCCAGATCAGTTTCAGTGGAAATCCCTGCTTCCCGGAGTTTCCTGGCAATCTGGAAGGACTTAAGCCGGACTTCCCTGGATATGGGTGCTACAAAAACTTCCACAACCTTGTCCAGTGGTAGCGGGGCGCCCTGTTGATCTAGGGCTGCCATGACCCGATCGAAGCCGAAGGCAAATCCTGTGGACTCCACCTTCTCTCCCCCAAATAGTTCTATTAAATTATAGGTCCCCCCACCACTTATCTGTTTCTGGGCTCCCAGTCCATGCACGTATATCTCGAAAACAGTGCCACTGTAATAATCCAGACCCCGGGCTATACCCAGGTTAACAGTGTAACTGGAGAACCCAATGGAATCCAGGATATCTAGGAGGTCGCTGAGTTCTTGCAGGGCATTTATGGCCTGGGAATTATTTCCCACAAATTTTTCTACTTCTTTTAGAACTTCACGATGACCCTTCAGGCCGATAAGTTCCAGGAGTATGTTTTTATAGGAATCTTCCAGGTTCACATTTGTTAGAAACTTCTTTAACTCCTCCACTTCTCCCTTATCAATGAGGGCCATGATCTGGTCCTGCACTGGGCCGGACACTTGGGCTTGGTCCAGGATTCCCCTTATGATACCCAAGTTACCAATGTGTATCTCGAAGTCTTCCAGTCCCAACTCCTCCAGGCAATGGGCAGCCAGGGCTATCACCTCACCCTCGGCATAGGGAGACTTACCACCAATGAGTTCGCAACCCAACTGCCAGAACTGCCGGAACCTTCCAGCCTGGGGCCGCTCATAGCGGAAGCAACTGCCAAAGTAGTACATCTTCAGGGGTTTAGGTGTTTTTTGAAGTTGATTAAGGTATAACCTTGCCACCGGGGCGGTTAACTCCGGCCGGAGGGCCAGATCCCTCCCCCCCTTATCCTGGAAATGGTAGATCTGTTCGGTGATACCCTCCCCGGATTTGAGGGTGAATAGTGACAGATCCTCGAAGAGGGGAGTTTTGATCTCTTGGTAACCATACAATTCGAAGATCCTTTTCAGGGTTCTCTCCACATACTTCCTCTTTCTCATCTCCTCAAAGAGGAAATCACGTGTTCCCCGCGGTTTTTGTAGTTCCATTCCTAACTCTCCATGAAATTAAATTGATAACATAGATTTGAAAATAAATCCCATTTACTACGGGGAGTAACATCCCCTAGTTCTTATCTTAAACTAGTTGCTCAGTGCTAATATTCCTTTACTCATAGTACTTAAGGTATTCCTGGAGCATCTGAGGGAATGACTTGGCACTTAAAAATCGCAGGCCAAGCCTTTCAGCCCAAACCTTAATACCCTCATCAGCTGCTACCACCCCAGCATTTAATTCCTTGGCCAGGAGGAGAACATCCAGATCTGGGGCGCTATCCAGGGTTCCTTTCCTTAAGGCGGCCCGATACTTTTTGCGGAAGTCTTTAATGGCCTTGCCCAGGACTTTCAGTTCAATCTGGTTCTTCTTCTCTCCACGGGACATCATGACCATGGACTCCACTGCCGCTTCCCACAGGGCACTTTCCGAGATGCGCATGCCCTTGTTCATACGCTCCCGCATGTCCTGCACATATTCGTAGAAGATCTCCGAGGGGATCTTGGTGTCATAACGATTGGGACTTTTCTTAACTATCCATGTCTCCGCCTTTACCAGAATATTTTCTGGACACTCGTAGCGGGTCATGTAATCCGAAAACTCCTTGTAAGTTACTGGGGGCATGTGGCAGCTTATATTCAGCTTTATTCTGGAATTGGCAATCAGATCCAGCAACACATCCACAGTGTGGTCTAGTTCCCCATCCCCGTAATCATCCCTCAACTGGTTATCGGTAAATGCCGTAGTATCTAAAACGAACCTCTGCTTGGCAGGAATCATAACACCCCTCAATTAAACTTAATATTACTAGCCGGCTTAACTCGGTAATTAGTAAAACCTAAACCCTTCTCATCCAATGATCTCTAAAATCATTAATATATAATCTTCCATACAATTAGTAAGTGATTAAATTGATTACCGGCAAAACCCTCCTGGTGGGCATTATAGGCGACCCTGTGGAACACAGCCTCTCCCCTCCTATGCACAACGCGGCATTCACACATCTGATGATGGATTATGTGTATGTTCCCTTCCATGTAAGGGATGAAAACCTGGAGAGTGCCATAGAGGGGGCCCGGTCTCTTGAACTTAAGGGGTTGAACGTCACCATACCCCATAAAACCGCGGTGATGCCCTACCTGGATGAAGTGGACCAGGCCGCCCAACTCATCGGGGCTGTGAACACCATCAAATTCAGTAAAAATAAGGCTAAAGGTTACAACACCGATGGAGTAGGTGCGGTGAGGGCCTTGGAAGAGATAATACCTGTAAAAGATAAGAGAGTGGTTATTATGGGTGCTGGGGGAGCGGCTCGGGCTCTAGCTTTCCAGCTAATTTTAAATGGAATTGGTGAATTGGCCATCGCCAACCGCACCCGGGAAAAGGCGGTGCAATTGGCCCATGATATTCAGGGTAAAATGGAATTTTCCCCGGAAGTCACCGGTCTAGGGGAAGTGGAACTTTCCACCACTGACATCCTTATAAACACCACCTCGGTGGGTATGCACCCCCACCAGGACCAGCCCCCACTGCTTAGGGCTGAAAAAATGCACCCTGGGTTGGTGGTTAACGATCTTATCTACAACCCACTGAAGACCAATCTCCTGAAGGAAGCAGAAAAAATAGGTGCAAGAACATTAAACGGCACGAAGATGTTGATATACCAGGGGATGGAGTCCTTCCGCATCTGGACCGGAGTCACACCACCGGTGGAAGTGTTTGAAACGGGCCTGATTAGAATCCTGGGCAAGATTTAGTGCCCCTTTGAAAGACTCCCTTTTAATAGTGGAATTTTACAAAAACCAACCATAGCTTAGAGTTCATTAATGGGGCTGATTTGATGGAAGTAAAATGGAAATATGAGGTAGGAGAGCAGGAAAACTTATCCACCCGGATAGGGGGTGCTTAGTATATCAGTGGCCATGCTGGATTTTTCCTGGATCCCGGAAATTGACTCGGCCCAGACCCTGATATCTTATTCCAGAGAGGTCCTGGAGGGCACAGGCTTTATATCTTCCTTTTTAAGGAACCTCCTCACCTTCCCGATTAGATGGTTCTACGGCTACCACCACTGTCATGATGTAAAGGGAGGATCTTAAATGGTGATGATTCCATCCACAGATAACCACATCCACGTGGATCCCATCAATGGTGAGGGGCCGCTTCCTGTGGCCCAGAAATTCTACCGCTCCGGTGGCACCGCCATGATCATACCTAACAAGCCCACCTGGACCGTGGGGGAAGATTGTGACTTTAAAAGGGCCATGGAGCTGGTGGTGGGCTACGTGGAGGAAATAAACCGGGAAACCGAGGTCCAAGCCTTTGCAGTGGTGGGCTCCCATCCTGCGGAGCTCAGCCGCCTAGTACGGGAAGGAACCACCCTGGAGGAGGGTGAAGAGTTGATGCGGGGGGCCCTGGAAACCGCCCAGGAAATGGTGCTGGAGGGCCAGGCCGTGGCCATAGGCGAAGTGGGACGCCCCCACTACGAGATCACCCCCGAAGAGATGGAGATCCACAACAGGCTGCTCCTTTATGCCATGGAACTGGCCAAGGAGGCTGATTGTCCAGTGCAGCTTCACACCGAAAGTGCGGGGCCCGATGAGTTTCTGGAATTTGCACAACTAGCCGACCAGGCGGGTTTGAAACGGGAAAAAGTCATCAAACACTTCTCCGGACCCCTAGTGTTGCAGGAAGAAAACCATGGACTAACACCGTCCTTGATATCCAGTGGAGATGTGATCCAGGCGGGACTTAAAAAAGGAACTAATTTTCTCATGGAAACCGATTACCTGGATGATTTGTCCCGGCCGGGGGCAGTTTTAGGGCCGAAAACCGTGCCAAGAAGAACTCGCAAACTCTTTAACGCCGGCTTAATAAGTGAAGATGATGTACACCGCATCCATGTGGAGAACGTGGAGAGGGTGTACGGGATAGAACTTGTATTTTAGGTAGAATCAGAGATCACCACCATATTCTTTTTTTTCAGTGGCTGCCACCGATGAGGAAACTGATCACGCTGATTACAACTCCAATGATGATGATTTCTACACTGGTTTTCAGTAGGCTCTCCCGGGCCACCCTGCCCAGGTAGATCCCCAGAAGCACAAGAGCCATAAAGCAGAGGACTATAGTCCATATCGTTGCTGAAAATCTGTTTGAAAGAAGTAGAAATGGCAGCACCGGCACAAAGGAACCAGTGAAGCTGGAAAAGCCGTGGGTGACCATGCTCATGAAGATGCGCTTTTTGGCCTTCTGGTGGATGTGGGTGTCATCCAGCTTACCCTCCTCCAGCATCATCTTCTGCTCCAGTTCCCTGATGGTCCTCACTTCTTCGGCCCGTTCTCCAATGAATGATCCGAAGGCATTGGACATGGCCAGGGCAAGACCCCCACTTAGACCAGTTAATCCAATGACATAGTTGGGTATATCGGAGCCAGCCATCCCAGCCACCCCACTGGCAGCCAGGATTACTCCCATAACAGCTAGAATTCCGTCCAGAGTTCCCAGGGCCACGTAACGACTCATTTTAAAGTATTCGGTTATGAATTCCCGTATGTCCATTGTAGATGTTCTCCCCTTTAAGAAAAAATAGCTCCCTATCCTCTGCCCAGTTCCCGGTGAGCACGGGCCAGGTGACCTGCACCTAGTGCTCCTAAGAGTGAGAGCTCCCCGGCCAGTACGATTCCTGCCACTATTTCTGCGAACTTATCTACCTTACCCGAACCATAGGCGTCCATGATCTTTAGACATTCCCGGGCGGTTTCCAGACGGGTTCCTCCTCCGTAGGTGGCCAGGGGCACGTCGGGTAGGGTTACAGAGAAGTACAGGTCTCCCCCATCTTCCTGGGCCAGGGTTATTCCCAGACTACCCTCCACTACATGGGCTTCATCCTGTCCAGTGGCCAGGAACAGGGCACCGATCATGTTGGCATAGTGGGCGTTAAAGCCCATACTACCTGATATGGCAGATCCCACCAGGTTCTTAATGGTGTTAACCTCCACTATGGCCTCCACTGTGGTGTGCAGTTTCTTCTCCACCACCTCCCTGGGAACCAGGACCTCAGCCACCAGGCTCTTACCCCTTCCCTCAGTGAGGTTCAAGGCAGATGGTTTTTTATCCACGCAGAGGTTACCTGAGAGGGCCACCACATGGGCTCCTGTATTTTGGCTTAGAACCTCCAGTGCAGCTTCAGTGGCCATGGTTACCATGTTCATACCCATACTGTCCCCGGTGGTGTAGGAGAAGCGGGGGTACAGGTAACGGCCCACCACCACTATGGGGTCAATTTTCACCAGTTTCCCGTGGCGGGTGGTGTTCTCGGCTGCTTCTTTCAATGCACTGAAGTTTTCCTCGATCCAGGTCCGGATCTTAAGGGCTTCCCTAAGGTTAGGTGCCTTAATAACTGGAGCTCGAGTCATTTTATCAGCCACGATACCCACCTTAGCCCCACCAGAGGTTTTTATAACTGAACAACCACGGTTTACCGATGCCACCAGGGCACCTTCCGAGGTAGCCAGGGGTACGTAAAATTCTCCCTGGGCATGTTCTCCCTTAACAAGGAGGGGACCAGCGATCCCCACCGGTACCTGGATGGCTCCCACTGGATTTTCTATGTTACGCTTCAGGGCTTCCCCCATGTCCATGGAGTACTGGGCTAGGTGCTCCAACTCTGCACCGGATATCTTCTGGGCAAAGCGAAGACGTATCTGGGTTGCTTCCTCTACACCATCAGTGTAGTTTTCCACTTGGTGGAGTTTTATCTCACCTTTTAGGAGTTTTTTCACCATCTGATCTTTTTCGGGCATAAGACTCACTTTTAATATTAAGATGATTTATAAAGTTTCTTAATCAGCTCCGATATCTGGGAGGGCCGGTCAGCCACTTTCACACCTGCATTCTCCAGGGCGGTTTTTTTACTCTGAGCAGTTCCACTGTCACCCTCGATGATGGCCCCGGCGTGCCCCATTCTCTTACCTGGGGGAGCAGTAACCCCTGCGATGTAGGCCACCACTGGTTTGTCGATGTTGGCGGCTATGAACTCCGCTGCCTTCTCTTCAGCATTACCCCCGATCTCTCCGATCATGACCATGGCCCGGGTTTCAGGGTCATCCTGGAACCTCTGGAGGATGTCGCTGTAATCCAGTCCTACCACTGGGTCGCCGCCAATACCCAGACAGGTGCTCTGGCCCATCCCGGCCTGGGTGATCTGACTGGCCACCTCGTAGGTGAGGGTGCCACTGCGAGACACTATACCCACATCACCTGGATTGAAGATGTGAGCAGGCATGATGCCCAGTTTACCAATACCAGGGGTGATAATCCCGGGAGTGTTAGGGCCTATTAGGATTTTATTGTTTTCACGGGCGTAGGCCACAATTTCCAGGGTGTCGTGGATGGGGATGTGTTCGGTGATCACCACCACAGTGTCCAACTGTGAGAGGGCTTCAAAGGCCGCGTCCTTGGCGAATGGCGCGGGAATGAATATTACGGAGGCGTTAACCTCTGTTTCCTCCAGGGTTTCCTCTATGGAGTTGTATACAGGTACGCCCTGGAAGTTCTGGCCACCTTTACCCGGGGAAGTTCCAGCCACGATGTTGGTACCGTATTCCAGCATGCTCTGGGTGTGGAAGGAACCCTGTTTTCCAGTTATACCCTGCACCACACACTTCGTATTTTCATCGAGAATTATCACTCTATAACACCTTCCATCAATAAACGTAGTTTTTGTTAATCTTTCTTACCAGCCCACTCCATTCACACCTTCAATATTCTCATACGCTGGGATAAGGGTCCGGCCAGATCCATGACGTTACCGTTCATGTAGGCGCTGACTGACAGAATCACACTTCCTGGGATGACATAGGAGGGTGAACCTCTTTTCACCATGTACACATTCTTATTTCCCAGAGCCGCACCTACCATGGCTCCGGCTATTGCTCCAATACTCTCCAAGTCTTCCACGGTCACAGCCACCACTGGATCGTCGGTCATATCAGAAACGTAACCCACTCCAGGTATATTTCTGACTCCATCCGCACTGCTACCTCCAATGTCGGTCACACCTTCCATGCCTGCCGCGGCATTCATGGCGGACTCGGCCACATGGTGCACGAAGGATTCACCACCATAGGTATCAAAGGATAAGATAACAGCATCTGGAAATCGGCCATCTCTTACCATGGCTTCAGCGTATGATATGCCCTCTCCTGCCCCTTCTGGTGTGGGGGATATACCATGGATATCTCCCCAGTCTTCGGCATTTTTCTTCAAAATCTCCACTATGGCCTGGTTTACTTTTTCCAGATTTTCATCCTCTAGAAAGGCACTGATGACCAAGTCATCCCCGGTTACATTGGTCAAGGCGGCTTTTTGGGCGCCAGCCAAGATCAATTGGGGTATATCCCTTTCAATTTTTTCAACCAGTTCCAGACTGCAGTGCACATCGTTTCGGGAAATATCGGCACCAATGGAAGTTAATTTCAAATTATCACCTGTCTCCTCTCCCATGGTTTATAGAAATGGGGGTATTTTTCATAAAGCATATAGTAGGATAATTTGTCATCTCTTTAGGAATATGTTAAGGTTAGGCTCTTATAGATTTTCACTAGGGATGGTAGATAGTTTTTAGTTTAGTAATTATAATTATTCCCTCCAACAAAGATATTAAGAGGTAGAAATTAACCTAGGATGCCCATCATGAATAAAAGAAAGGTAGTAGTCAGGGGTTTTCAAAGAAAACAGGGACAAGTATGTGCCTCGATACTCCAAGAAAATGGTGAAGATGTGATTAAGTCCGCAGCCACTGCCATTAAATGTGGGGCGGATCTTTTGGAAATACGTTTAGACGCACTTACTCACCTGGATCCAGAGTTGGTTAGGAATATCTTGAAACAGATTCCCCATCCCCTAATCGCCACCAACCGTATGAAGGAGGAGGGTGGCTTCTTCCAGGGGTCAGAAACGGAAAGAATAGATGCACTACTTGCAGCTACGGAGTGGGCGGATTACGTTGATGTGGAACTACAGACCCGGGACAAATATAAATCCGAAATTAGAGAAACTGCCCGGTCCACCATAATATCCTACCACAACTTCCAGGAAACACCCCCCCAGGATGAACTTATCAGGATTGCCAGGAAAGCCACAGCAGAGGGGGACTTGGCCAAGCTGGCTGTGATGCCCCGGAATATGCAGGACACCCTCCTTGTTCTGGAACTGATATCCCGGTGTAGGAACACCATCGCCATCTCCATGGGAAAACTCGGAAGCTATACCCGTATAGCAGCTCCCCTTTTCGGTTCACCAATAACCTATGCATCCTTAGATGGTGAAGTAGCTCCTGGACAACTGGATATAAAAACTACCCGTGATATTTTAGACGTATTCATAAATTAAAAGGTGATATATTTGAGATCAAGGACATGGCTCATTGTTGGGATTTTGGTGCTATTGTTACTGGTGGGCACGGCCTACTGGGCTACATCCAGCACCAGTGTAAAGATAGTGGTGGAAACCAATGGTACTGATGTTACTGTTAAGGGATCCACACAGCCCCTGCCCCTGGGAAACGTGCCTGAGGACATGATAACCCAGATGAAGGATAAAGCCTTGGAAGATGTCCAGGATGAAACCAGCACCGTGGAGAGCATCAAAGTAGACATGGAGAACATAGCAAAAAGCCATGGCTACACTGCCCAGGTAACTCTGATATCCCAGTTCGGAGAAAACCAGCTGCCCATGCCAGCCACGGTAAGGGGAACATCTATGATACCCACCCTGCAGGATAATCAGGATATAATCGTACTAAAAACGGACAAATTCCAAGTTAACGACCTTGTGGTGGCTGTCCATCCCGAATACGGTCTTATAGTGAAGAGGGTGGCCCAGATAGATGGTGACCAGGTTTATCTCAAGAGTGACAACCGTCAGACTGAGATCATAGGCACCGAAACCAGGATGGTGAATGGGATGGAAGAAGTGGTAACCATAGAAAAAACACCCCTGGATGCTTGGCTTCCTAAAAAGAATGTGGTAGGGGTGGTGAAAGTCTACTGACCCCTAGCTATGATTATTTCAGGGGACAAAAAGAAGGTGAACATTATTTTTTTAACTCTATGAAAAAATAGTTATAAATCTAGTCCCTCATTTTTTTTCTTCTTGAAAGAAGACCCAGTTACCGATATTTTCCTGTGTTGAGGTTATCCCTCACAAAAAGATTGGATCTAAGACCCTACAAGTTAGGATGACTCCATTTCAGACAGCCTCTTAATTCGTTTCACCATGTTGGGATGGGTGGATAGGAGCTCCATGATCTTACTGCCAGTGTCAATCCGGATGGGGGTGTCTCTCAACCTGGCCAGTTCCTCCTGGCTGATAACACCGTCCAAGTCGTGGTCCAGTTGGCGCAGGTTAGATACCTCACTACGGGCATCAGAGATGTCATTGACGAAGAAGGCCTTAATCCCTTCCACCTCTTTTATCTGGTCTTTATCAATATTGGCACTTCCGTACACCAGTTTATAGAGTGCGCTAGCAAGTTTATGGGGTTTTCCTCCGATTTCCACACTTCCTTGGTCAGCGTAATATTCCCGGACCCGGGATATGAACAACACCAGGAGGTTACCCAGAATGTACCCTGCCAGGGCCACCAATCCGATTATACCGGCTCCACTGTCACTGTCTCCTTTACTGAAGATGGTGCTGATGAATATGTAGTAGCAGATAAGGGGCACCACACTTATGAGGGTCATCACCACCATATCCTGGTGGCGGATGTGGCTGATCTCGTGTCCCAGCACAGCTTTAAGTTCCTCCTCATCCAGTAGATTTAAAACCCCCCGGGTTACACAGACCCTGCCGTCTTTTTTGCTTCTTCCAAAGGCAAAGGCGTTGGGGATGTTCACTTCTGCGATACCTACCTTGGGTGTAGGGATGTTGGCGTTCATGGCCAGTTCCTCCACCATGGCGTGAAGCTGAGGGGCTTCCTGAGGGGATACGTAGTGCACGTGCATCACTGCCTCCACCATCTTGGGCCCCAGGAGGTACTGGCCCAGGACCACTACCAAGGCCAGGATGGCGAAGAATAGGGGGCTGGAAATGCCGAAGTAGGTACTGATTATGCCTATTATAGCGTACAATATACCGAATAGGATAATGGTGGCTAACCATAGCCTTAAAGTAAGCATGAATCTTCTCATATTTTAGGAACACCTCGATGGGGTATGGGGCATATTGTTGGTTGTATTGATATATAAAACTAATGTATAAAAGGATATCACTCCAGGTGACTTTTACCATGGTGGCGATGAAGCAGATAAGCCAGAAAGGCCACTGCCCCCACCACCACTAATATGTCCAGGTAGTGCCAGTACTCTTGCAGTGTGGCCCAGTTAGGGCCTAAGAGAAATCCAAGATAGCCCAGGGCAAAGCACCAGGGTAGGGAGCCTAGGAAGGTGTAGAGAATGAATTTCTTCAGGTTCATATGGGCGATCCCGGCGGGTAGAGAGATGAAGGTACGAATAATCGGCAGCATCCGGCTGATGAGCACTGCTTCGTGCCCATACTTGCCGAACCATTCCTCAGCCAGGTTTAATCTACGGTGACTGATGAGCACGTACTTCCCGTACTGTTCCAGAAAAGGCCTCCCACCCCACCAACCCACGAAGTAGGCAACCAGAGAGCCCACCAAGTTCCCGAAGGCTCCCACCAGGATGATGCCCCACAGGGTCAACTGTCCCTCCCAGGCCACAAATCCGGCGAAAGGCATGATAACTTCACTGGGGAGTGGTATGCAGGCACTTTCAATGGTCATTCCCAAAAAAACACCCCAGTAACCAAGGGATTCGATGAGATGGATCACCAGGTTACTAACGTACTCCACAACACTGAACATGTAAAAAAACCTCCTTTAGAAATAGTTATATAAGCTCCTATGATTTATCTACTTAATACTATCTGCTGACTTGATTCTTAGCTGTGGCCTATTACTTCATGGGAATTTCACATTAATTATAGGATGGTTAGAAAAATGCGAAAAATCAGGATTTACAGAGAAACCTTGCTGATATTTCTGAGGGGACTTCTAATGGGAACCGCCGATGTGATACCTGGAGTATCCGGAGGCACCATGGCCCTTATCACCGGAATTTATCAGAGACTTATTCATGCCATTAGCCAGATCAACCTCACCTTCCTATTTTATGCCTTAGAGGGGGAGTGGGCTAAATCCCGTTTGGAGTTGAAGAAGTGGGATTTCAACTTATTCATACCACTACTGGCAGGTATCGGCCTGGCAGTTTTAACCATGTCCAAGGTCATGACCATGTTGCTCACGGTGTACACAGCCCCCACCTACGCCTTCTTCTTTGGCCTTATACTGGCTTCTGCTGGTTTTGTTTACAAACATGTGGATGAACTGAACTTGAAGAACCTCACCTTCCTGGTGGTGGGGCTGGTGTTTGCCATACTCTTTGTGGGCCTGAACCCTATTCAGGCCAACCACACTTTACCAATAATCTTTCTTTCCGGTGTGGTGGCTATCTGTGCCATGATCCTCCCTGGTATTTCAGGGGCATTTATCTTACTACTTTTAAATCAATATGAGTACATGCTCAATGCCCTGAATGAGTTGAAAATTGTGGAGATAATTGTTTTCATACTGGGGGCTTTGATAGGTATTCTCTCCTTTTCCCGGCTCCTGGACTACCTGTTAGATCACCATAAGTCCATTACCATGGCATTCCTGGTTGGTCTGATGATTGGAACTTTGCGCCTGCCCTACAGTAAGATCAGCGCCACCATGGATTCTCCATGGCCAGTGTTGATTGCGGCAATAATTGGCTTTGTCCTGGTTGTAGTTCTGGAGAAACAATTTGAAAAGCACCATATCCCCTGGGAAGCCTAAACTACTCGAATTTCTTAAAACTCTGGGGACGGAAACCCATAGTTTGCAATAGTTTATGGTTGGAGCTTTCCAATTTTTTTTCACTGGCAGGTGGGATTGGACTCCCGGTTCTGGCTAAAATATAGCCGGACTTCTTGTTGGCCGCCATAAACTTACCAGCATCCCCATTAACAATTATATGACCTTTAATCATATCTATGGCAGTGAAGTCATCGGTGTTGCCGTTGATAACTACTGTCCCTCCATTGAGGAGGGCGCCCGTGTTTTTACCGGCGTTTCCATTGACGCGCACCACCCCCTGGCGCATGAGTATCCCGGTGGACAGATCAACGTTGCCCTGTAAGATGATCTCCAGATCCCGATCCAGACGGGCGCCCAGGGTGTCTTTAACCGTTCCATCCTGGATGATAAATTTTTTACCCATTAAATTGGCTCCCACCAGTTTATCACCTCCTAAGCCATTGGTGGCAATGTCGGTGATGGAACGGAACTGCCGATACTTTTTATGGGAAGATTTAACCTCCACAAGATTACCCATGGGTTCTTTAACCTTTCCCTTAACGTAAATTGATCCACGGGTCATGCTGATCCCCATACGGCTGTCCACATCCCCCTCCACGTACACATCCCCCACCGGGAGGTCCTTCCCGGTCCCTCGGAAGTACTGGAGATCCACTCCCATACTGGAGCACAGGCGATGACCAGCATCAGCCATTATATGCACATCACCCCCATTTTTCAATTGCTCCACCACCTGGCCAAAGGTGATGTCTGTCCCCGGGATAAGCCAGGTGGGATCCAGCTTTTCCCCCTTATGTTGCCAGTGAAAGTTGAAGGTAAAGTCGCACAGACAGTCCACCGGGCCATCAGCATCTACTTTTAGGACTTCTCTTTCTTCCTGCTTTTTTTTGCCACCGAAAATCTTGAACAATAAACCACCCCTTAAGATACCTAATCTATTCTTATAGGGGCTGATCCTTAAAATGATATGACACCAACCACCCCCATCTTTTCCTATAGGAATCAATACCATCTAAAGGTCTGATTTCCAATTCATCAAACCCTTTCTCAGGCCAGAACTCCGCGGTGAAGGTTATGAATAAAGAGATAGCCAGATATCTTCAGAAAATCAGTGTGGATAGTCGTTTTGTCAGTATCCTGGAGGACCGTATAGTGGTGAACAATTTGCGCTACTCACGATTTTCCCGGGCCAGAGAAGAGATCTTCTACCATAAATTCCCAGAAGTAAGGGTCAATAGGTCTAAAGTATTTCAGCGCATTGCTACCAGGGCATCCCGTAACTTGAAGGCTGAGTTGAAGCCTAGGGATAGGGTGGCTCTCTTTAGGGATGGAGACTGTGTCAGCCAGACTTTATATGCAGTTTTAGAGCCCTACACTCGGAAGTACGGTATTGAAATCATCCAATTCGAGTTATGGGGGGAACTAGAACAGTTGGATGTGGATAAGGTGGCCTTGCCCTTTCACTTAGACTGTGAGGTGGAATCTCTCCTGGAGAAGATGTTGAGTGGTGATAAAATTAGTTTAGAGTCTGACAGAACATCATTTAATGATCATAAACTTATATATCCACTTATAAACATTCCTCGGGACTGGATACTTTCCTGGACAGGTTCTGAAGGTATTCCCTGCACCGAAGATGGATCAGGGGGGATGGCCCCGGAGATGGTTCAATTCCTATCCAGCTTCATCCCGGATGTGCGTGAGAAGATGTACAAATCTGCACAATTTCTAAGGGAAAATGAGTAAAAATCTTAAAACATATGTTAAGAGATGTTTTTACGTGATAGTATGCAGTTCAACTCGGAAAGTGCCATTAAAACACTGTAACCCTTTTCTGTTATCATGTAATCTCCCCTCTCATGGCGTTGCAGTATCATATCTGTTTCGGTGAGTTTCTGCAGGTGGAAGAGTAGATTTCCCCCCTTCAGGCCAGTGAGTTCAGAGAGCTGGGAGAAGGTTTGGGTCTTGGTGGCCATGGATTTGAGGATCTGAAGACGTTGCTGATTGGAAAGAGGCCCAAGCACATTATTAACCATGTATTTCTCTGATAAACAGGATAAATCCTCGTGCTGATCCTTTTCAGAACTGTAAATTCTTAAAGCACGCATCAACCTTATTTGTTTCCTGAAAAGGGCGTTAACCTCCAGGAAACACTTGTCACACTTTTTATAGGGAGCTTCTTCCGCGAGTCCCAAAAGTTCGGATTGATGCTTTACAATAACATCCTGGCTAACATCTCCCTGTCCTATGAGACCGGCATTTTTTTCCAGAAAATCGGTGAATCGTGACTGGCACTCCTCCCTCATATGACAGGAGTATACCATGGATTTTTCAAGATTATCCTGGATATCCTGACGCACATACTCCCTAAATGCATTGCAAAAGTCTTTTTTTGAACTTTCAACCAATAGTTCGATCTGTTGCTGGTTGCAATTCTCAATCAACCTTTTAACATCACGCTGCATGTGTTCCAGAATCTCCTTTATTTCGGAAATTTCGGAACCAGATCTTTTTGATCCTTCCATGTGCCACTATATGGCCATTCCCCCTAAAAAGTTTTTCCACTTACCTTAAGGGTTATTTTTATATACCATGAAGTAGTATAGTTTGGTAACCGTCAGGTACATTATAATATATGAACATGTAAAAATTGACGGTGAATTTTTACCTGAGGTGAAAAAAATGCAAGTAAAATTTGACCTACAACACTTCTGCTGCGGCCCTAAAGGCTGTGAAATAGAAATAGTTTACGGCGAAATGATGGATGCTGAAGAATAGGATAATTTATATCCCCACTTCTTCTTTATTTTTAGACCAAATGGATAATTTGATGCACTTTTTTTTTAGTTGATGATCACAGATATCCTGGCTTGACTTGGAACCTGGGACCCTACCCTACAACTTTTATTAAAAGTGGAAAAGAGAAGTCTGTTCTTCTTTTTTCTCAGATGCATTTTCTACTTCTGACTTGTTCCCGGGTGTTTTGTTTTTTTCTGGAGCCCTGGGCACCGGAACTTTCCTGGCAGAGACCTTATCCGAATCTTTCCCCTTCCTTTTAGACTCCTTGGAGGTGGGTTTCCGGACCACATCCTCAGATGACCCCTTTTTCTTAGAGGTTTTTCCAGTCTTTCCACCACCAATTGAAGATTCTGATTCTTTTTTAGCCATAGCTGCAGCCTTCCTCACACTCTGGGGTATCTTCCGGGAGCGGAACTGCTTCACCTCTCCATCTTCTAACTCGAAGTACTGGGCCAACTCCCAAGCCCGCACATTATCCTGGAACATTATCTCCAAGTAGGGGAACTGTTCAATGGCCACCTTACGGGAGGTGTGGAGTTTGGCTCCGATCTTGGCGGCCACCCTGTCTCTCAGATCTCTTTTAGCCCGATTCTTGGATAGATAACTGAACATGGTGCTGTTGGTGTAACGGGCAAATTTCCGGTAGGTTTCCTTCTTAGAAAGAGCCACTCCGGGTCCCATTAAATCGTAGGCATACTTCCAGTAGCCGTAGTGCCGGGTGTTGAAGGCCCGTCCTAGGTACACATCGGCATCTGCGATCCTGTCGTAGGCCCTTCCAATCTCTTCCGGGTTCTCATATTCCCGGGGAACATTTTCAGCTATTAATTCCAGAATGAATCCTGGTTCTGCTTCCAGTTGCAGGGCATCCTTTACTCGGCGGGGATTTTTACTCTTCAAAACAGTACGCACAGAGTCGAAGATGTTATGTACGGTGTCCTTTTCGGCCAGGGCATCCATGTCCTGGGAGGTGATTGATTCTCTACCCCGGGCCATCATCTCCAAGTCGTTGATGGCTGATCTTAAATCCCCCCTGGAACGCTTGGCCAGGGTGCGGAGTACGTGTTCCTCAAACTCCACACCCTCCTTGACGCAGATCCTCTTGAGCATGGCCAGTATGGAGTTGGTGTGTATCTTGTTAATCTTTACAAGTTGGCAACGGGTCTTCAGGGTGGTGATCCGTTTACTGTAGAGGTCGTTGGCCATCATGATCACAGGGTGCTGGCTGGTTTTGACGATCTGATTAATGGTGCGTATACCACCACGATCCTCGTTGCCATGGAGTCCATCCACCTCATCTAGGATTATGAGCTTCAATCCTGGACCAAACAGGGACTGGGATGCTGATGCTTCCCCCACGCTACGTTGCAGTGCATCCTGGGAACGTTTGTCACTGGCGTTGAGCTCCAAGTATTCAGTGAAGTGCTCGGCCACCAAGTGGGCCAGGGTGGTCTTACCCGTACCGGGAGGTCCAACTAACAGCAGGCACTTCTGGGGTTCTCCCTCCATCCAACCCTCCAACCAATCTTGGATCTGTTCTTTGGCCTTGGAATTGCCTAGAACTTCCTTAAAGGTTTGTGGTCGGTATTTTTCGGTCCATAACATCTAATCTGCCTTTATTTTTGGTAAGAATTTAGTTAAGAGAGCTTCCAGTTGTATACGGGGGTTGCTACCTTCTCGAATGCGGTAATCATAGGTTCCAATATGATCCACCAGGAATATGTACTGATTCTTCTCTATCAAGCCCTCCATGGACATGCGGGACACTTCCTGGTAGATCTGGGTGATCATATCCTCTCCACTGGTACCCTGCACCACCATAACCTCTCTTAACAGGTCCCGGGCGGCCATGAAGTCTCCATCCAGGGCCATATTAATTATCCTTCGCACATCCCGTGGTTTAGCCTTGGAAACCACTTCCTGGATATTTTCCTCGGTGATCTCCTCACCCACCGAGGCTGAAGCCTGCAATATATTCACCGCCCTACGCATATCCCCTTCCGCAAAGTACACAATACTTTCCAGTGCACCTGGGGTGTAGTTAAGATCCTCAGCCTGGCAGATGACCTCCAACCGTTTTATGATATGATGGCCCTTAATGGGTGCGAAACGAAAAATGGCGCAACGGGACTGGATAGGGTCGATGATCTTGGAGGAGTAATTGCAGGACAAGATAAAGGAGGATGTTTTGGTGTACATCTCCATCTCCCGTCTCAGGGCGTGCTGGGCATCTTTGGTCATGTTGTCCACCTCGTCCAGGAAAATGATCCGGAAGGGCGCCCCCACTGCCTTCAATCGGCAGAAATTCTTAATATCCGTCCGGACTGTGTCGATACCACGGGCATCTGAGGCATTGAGTTCCAGGAAGTTCTGCTTCCAGTACTTGCCCAGGATGGCCCTGACCAGTGCCAGGGCAGTGGTGGTTTTCCCCACCCCTGCTGGTCCAGTGAACATGAGGTTTGGCATGCTCTTATCCTTAACATATCGTTCCAGTCTATCAATGATGTGTTCCTGACCCACCACTTCATCCAGGGTCTGTGGCCGGTACTTCTCTACCCATGGTCCGCTCATAAACTTCACCTTTTCAATAATTCCACAACTTCCTAAAAAGAACAATCAGGGACTTCTACAATAACTTCTGGAGTTCGGGGTGCATTTTTCCTTTAATCCCCAATTCATCCATAGCATCTCCGTAGGAATCATTTATAGCCCTGAATTCGGACCGTACCATTCCCCGGAAGGCATCATAGCCCATTACCTTACCGTAATTATCGGTGATCACCGATATGATCCGACTGAAGTCTTTAAGGAAAACAGCTTCCCGATCCTCGACTTTAATCTTTTCAGCATTAACCCGCAATGCTTCAAAGTCAATAACAGCGTTACTTTTAACATCAACACCTTCTAAAAGCTTTTTACACTCATTGAATGGTAAAAACTGTTTAGTAAGCCCCCGGGCTGGAGACACGCCCATGATCTTACTGGCGCCAATGGACATGGCCAGAAACAGGGTTTCATAGATTTCGACCATGAGGTCAGTTCTTCCCAGGGGATCATCAGGGATCACCACACTATCAGGAAGGTCAGGTAGTGATATGGGGGGTTTAATGGAAGGTATAACTGGTTTTTCCGCCAGAGACTCAGCACTCACTGCTTCACCTTCCATATCTTCTACATCCAATTCTGATGGGGGTTTAAGTTCTTCCGTCACCAAATCAGAGATTTCTACTCTGGATGTGCTTTCCTTATCAGGGAGGATCTGGGCTTCTGCATTAACTTCCACTTCAGGAACAGCATCTGTTTTCTGAATATCGTCACTGGTTACATCAGCAGAAACAGTTGCTCCTCCCATTTGCCCTGCAGTTTCCTCTTCGAGTTCAGTTAATGTTTCAGGAACAGTTTTTTCCAGAGAATCCTCCTTTGGAATGGATTCTTCCATGGACTCAAGCACAGGCCCTGCAGATGTCATTTCCGGGAGGGAAGATTCGTCTACTTCAATATCCCGGGTTATTTCCATAATACGGGGAGAAACCCGGTGGGCAGCCATTATTACCATGCCCAGGTTGGCATTTTTCTCGATAAGTATGATAAGGTGAACTTTTTTCAACTGCAGGAATAGTGATTTGCCCTTTTTTGACTCTAAAAGAACCTTTTCCATTTTCCCCAACCCTGCTGACCCCAGGAGGCGTTGGGAAGAACTGTGTATCACTTGGGCCATGGGCCCGAATAATGATAGGTCTCCACTGGATTTGAGGGTGTGTTTGAGAATTTCTCCCACGGAGTTGACTATAATGGCACCTTCCACTCCTTTGGTCTGGTCCAGTTCTTTCAGAACAGTTTCCAGTCCTTCTTCTATCTCTAAATCACTCATCAGATCACGGTAATTTTTTCAATAAGATGGTATCCCAAACACATATTCAGTGGATGGTGTAATAAAATTTTTGCAGTGAACTTATTGAGATGCCGATCCAGTATCCTATCATGCTGGTCATTACTTTTTAGGAGGAAAGTACAACTCCTTCCTCCGGGCTTCTAAGAGATAAGGCTCCTTACCAATTAGTTCTGAGGCTACCAGCACATCTCTCCCAGATTGTTTTCTCAATGATTCCAGGAACTGGGCATAGCGCAGATCCCTTAAGAGATGATGATCCACCACCACCCGGGGCACCTCTTCGACGATTTTAATAAGATTTTCTCGGGCCATATCCAGGTCCTTATCTTCAAGGGCGAAGCCCACCAGGTAGATGGGAGGACCACTGATGATGAGGGTGTCCGGCCTTTCCTGGACTATGTAATCCCGGGTCCCCTTGAATATAGGTCCCTGCACGTCTGAAGCGTGCATAAAGGTCTCATCGCCCCAGCTGATGGTGAGAGTGACTAAGTAACCCAACCTGCTACCTTCGGGGCCGTGGGGGAGGGGATCTGAGAATTTTAGGAGGGTCTCCCCCACCTGAAAAGACCGGCCATCAGCGTAGGATATCTTACTGTTCACCAGGTTCTTCAGGAGACTTCGGGCCCTTTTTTTCTGATTCTGGTTAATCTTGTTGGTGGGATCTTTTATGAACAGTTGCTTGTCATGGTAGATCTGGGCCGCGTATTGGGGGTTGGAGTCCAGATACTTTCCCACCTGGAAGGGTGTGAAATGATCATGGTGGTAGTGGCTGATGGTCACGATATCGGCCTTCCCAGCGTGTTCCTGTATCTGGGCCCGGGTATGGTACAATGCTTCTAACTCGGTCTTCCAGGGGGGAAATCCAAACCTTTTGGGCCCTAAGGATGTTCCGGGGTCGATGAGTATCTTCTGATCCGTTTCCACATAGGTGGCCATGGAACGAACACCGAAGCTCTCAAAGGCCAGGGGAATTATTTTCACTTGGATCACCATTTATGTTTAGGTTTGGTAACCAAATATAATCTTACACTCACATCCTGAAAATAGAGGCCTGCAAGCTAAATAATTGAATGATGAAGGATTTATTTAATGATTAAAAACCGGGCAAAGGGAATTACTGTAACGGTGCATGGGATATTATCGACTCGGGGATCTGCCAGTGATTCGAAGCTAAAATCTTTTTTAAAAAAACATTTCCACCCATAATTTATTACGAGGATGTAAAGAAGTGCATTTTAGATAATAACCTTACTTATATTGTACCAGGGGTTATCATGGAATGTTGTCCAATCCACCCCACTGGGATCTTGGAAATCCAAGTCAGCTAAGTCTTGCAGGGCCTGGTAGGAATTCTCCTATGTCTGGAGCGTTACACCAGCAACTGGTCAATCCATCCCTACCAATTAAAGGCAATGTGGTTAAGAATTTGACCATCCACAAACATATCCTCGAAGGAATAGTACAGGTTTTACCATTCCCAGAATCCAATATCATCCAGTTCAGACCAGAAAAGAGACCATTCTCCGGGTAAAGATTCTATACTAACTCCTCGGAAGGCTTCGTAATTCTTGAAAGGGTTCCCACCGGAAATAGTGTTCAGTTCCTTCCAGGGACGCTACGTTCACACCACTGGAACCAAAAAATACGTGTTCGGGTTCGATTTTACGGGCTAGGAATTGGTTCATGTGGGGTGTCACGTTACCATGAAGATTGAAAACCAATCTAAATGGGACAGCTTCAATCTCATTTACTGGGGGACTGTAGGTAAAAACCAGTTTCCAGGGGCTTGGCATATACTTTACTCTTTATTTCTCCCATAAAGGTGGGATACACCATAGGGGCTTAGTAAAAATGCTAAAAGTAATACTAGTTATGCCTGTTTCCCACATAAATCAGTGACTAGAAACTAAATATTATTAAATACTTATAAAGTATTACTTCATCTTTCCCAGCCCTTTTATTACTAATTGCCGCATTATGTATGATCTGGAACGGTCCTGCTTCTGGGCCAGCTCATCTATCCTTTGCACGTACTCCGGCTCCAGTCGGATGTAGACACTCTTCTTCGCCATGTATATAGTTACGATTCAGTACATATAAATACATTACAGACGAAGTGGATTAAATGCTGCAGACTTGCCAGGCAAATAAAAAGAAAAAAGGGAAAGAATTAAAAATTCCTTAAATCATCTGTTTGCTGATTAACTGCCCTTCCAAGTTGTAGATTTCCACTTCCAGTGGTGAACTTCCATCAATAGCATGGGTGGCACAACTCAGACAGGGATCGTAGGCCCGAACAATCATCTCCAACTGGTTTTTCAGACCCTCCGATATCTCGTCGCCGTGAATCATTTTCTTAGCTGTTTCCCGCACACCAATATCCATGGAAAGGTTGTTCTGACCCGTGGACACGATGAGGTTGGCACGGGTAATGTAACCAGCACCATCAGTTTCATAGTCGTGAATAAGTGTGCCCCGGGTGGCTTCGATCATTCCCACCCCTCGCCTGGTTTCACCGGATTCTTGGGCCTCTTCTTTGGTCATCAGTTCTTCGGTCAAATTCTGGCGGATATCGGTACTTGTAATGGAATCGTCTTCTAACAGTTGAACCGCCCTTTCAGAAGCGTACATGAGCTCTATGAGGCGAGCGTAGTGGTAAAGCAATGGGTTTTGGGCTATTCCATATTTTTCTTTGTATTCAGCAAAGAGTTCTGAGGCTTTCTCGGTGGGAACAGAATCAACCACATTTAACCGGGCTAAGGGTCCTACCCGGTAGTTGCCCTGGGGGAACCCTATCTGCTTCAGGTAGGGAAATTTCAGGTAAGACCAGGGCTGGACTTTCTCTTCGATGTATTCCAGATAGTCCGAGGAACCAAACTGGTGCACAAGGTTACCAGCAGCGTCAATAACCTTAACATCCCCATCATATAGGCTGATATCGCCGCCATTCCTGCTCAAGGCTCCAAAATATGTTTCTATTGGTCCAAGTAGTTCAATTGCTTCACCATACTGTTCAAATAATGGTTTAGTTACTTCAACCCCTTTTTCCACAAGTTCCACTGCATCTTTGGCTTTCGACAATAAATCAACCTGTTGCTCTGAGGTCAATCCCTTGGATTGTCCTCCAGGCACGGCAGTTACAGGACTGATGGGTTTCCCACCCACCACTGCTGTGATTTCCTGCCCAATTTTTCTGGTCTGGATGGCCATAGAAGCCAATTCGGGGTTGGTCTTAAGGATCCCCAGGACGTTCCGCATGGCGGGGTCAGATTCAGGTCCCATCACCAGATCCGGGGCGCCTAAAAAGTAGAAGTGAAGAGAATGGGAGTGAATGAATTGTCCCAGTAGCATGAGTTCCCTTAACTTTTTAGCAGTTTCCGGTGGCTCCAGACCAAATATCTGGTCATTAGCCTTGGCCGATGCAAGATGGTGGGAGGTTTGGCATATACCGCAGATACGGGGAGTGATACGTGGTGCTTCTTCAACGGCAGCGCCCTCCAGGAATTTTTCAAATCCACGGATCTCCATCACGTGGAAGTGGGCATCAACCACGTTCCCTCCATCATCCACTTGCACGGTGATTTTGGCATGTCCTTCAATACGTGTAACCGGACTTATTTCGATATTCTTCATGATCATCACCTACTTTTTCACCAGCTGGGGTATCTTTGAAACCAGCTTGTCCTCCATGATGGTACTTCCTATAACAAATCCGTATATCACGTGCCCCAGATCGTACATCTGTTTTTCAACATCTTTTTCGGGCATGTTGGATAGGTGAGCAATCCTCTTAATAACTCCGTTGTAGATGTCATGACTGGGCTCTCTCAGCACGTCTAGGGATGGACCCCCACAACCATGGCAGGGAACACCAGCGTCGGTACACAATCCGCCGCAGCGTCCCAGGGTGACTGAACCCAAACAGACGTACCCCTGTGACAGGAAACATTTACCATCCTCGGGTGATCCTTCCACCCGGCGGTGTATCTTATCGTATTCCACGTGTTCCATTTCCCGCTGGCAATCAGCGCAAACACTCTTTTTAGGAACATCTGGTGCTTCATTGTTTATTAGTGGTATCAGAATATCTCCAGTTAACTGTTCCTTAGGGGGGCAGCCTGGTATGAAACCATCGATTTCAGTGAAGTCCGCAGCAGGGTGGACAATGCTTAAGAGTTCCGGCACCACTTCATTGGGCAGAGGGGCGGATTCAGTACTGGGGTTGTCTGAGTAGGTGCGGGATGTTACCTCATCCCTGGTGTAAAGGTCAGCCATCCCGGTGATACCTCCATAGCAGGCGCAGGTACCGTAGGCAATTAGGATGCTAGATTTTGTCCTTAACTCTTCCAACCTTTCCTTGTTTTCCTCATTTCTAACTGAACCGGATACAATGGCAATATCGATGTTATCTGGTAACTCCTTGACATCCATCAAAACTGGTGCGTAAACCAGTTCTGCTTTCTCCAGGAGTTTGAGTAAGTCTTCATGCAGATCCAAAATTGATATTTCACAGCCAGAACAACTGGCCAGTGTTTCTAAGGCAATGGTTACCATTATTTACCACCCCATTTGATGGTCAGGGTTTTAAGACAGGCATTGGGCCCCACATGGTCTATGTCCAGTTTGCCCTTGATGCTCATCACTTCTTCCACCGCTCCCACCATGTAACCGTAGAGCAGATAGCACAGTGGTCCTTTTTGTGGCAATCCTGTTCTGCGCAGTGTTTGTCGAACAACGCAGTCCATGAACAGAAGTTTTACCTCGGTTTTATCCCCACTTTCGATGGTGTAACCTTCCTGTCCTTTGGGTTTCCACATTTCAAAGTAGAATTCCACCCCTAAAACTTCGCCCATTTCATTCAGGGCCTTTTCCAGGTCATCAGTTTTTTCCAGCATTTTAGCCGCATCATGACCCATCCGTTTCCCAGCCTGGTAAACAATGGCGTTGGCCCCCCTTCCAGACACCTGTTCCAGGGCACTGGACATGGAACCCACGAACTTCATAAGCACATGCAGTGCTGCTTCGTAGTCTCCAATTTTGCCTCCGGTTTCTCGGGGAATGATCTCTGGTTTGAATGTTCCCCGTATCTCTTCCATTTCCATATCCATGCTGATCCCCTCAGATTATTTTCTCCAGGACATCGTTTACCTTGCGGTCGATGTACAACCTCTTGGCAACATGTATGTCACGGTGGGTCATGGCCTGGGATGGACAGATTTCATGGCAGGATAGGCAAGCCATACAGTCATCGGCATTGACCACTGTGGTTTTCCACGTTTCCTCATTCATTTGGTACACGTTGTTGGGACAGTCGTCAACACAGGAACCACACCCTACACATGCATCTTCGTCGATTTCAATTTCCACCATTTTAAATCCCCTAGATATTTTTTTCATTTTTTGTTTACGGGAAAGATATTCCAAAATCACTCCCTACGTGCCAGTGGATATTATTTCTTAATATTTTGATATTCCTAGTACTTATAAGATGATGTTGATACCCCACCCACCTTCTGGTATTAAAAAAAATGTTTCCATCCCTTTACCATACTTGTATGATGATTCGGTATTTCACACTGGGGAATTAAGCGTGTAACATGATTTCATTGGTGTGGTCTCTGGACTCTTTCGTTAGATTCTAGAAAGTGGACTATCATCACAACAAAATAATGTTTTTTATTATATATATTGTCTTCTATCAACAACATAGCTTTTGGGGTGCTAATAAAAAAAGGTGCTAAGTAATCACTTTTGGAACAGGATGTACACCCTATTTAAGGCTGCCACTGGAGACCATCTGGCAGTGCATTATGTAGGCGGCCTGTTTTTTACCGGGAGGATAACAGGTTATTATTAGAAGCCGTGGTTCACCTTCCTGGGCAAAGCGTATGGGATTACTTTTGTAGTTCCAGCGAATATCAGCCCCATTGGAGGACACCTGGTAGACATATTTTTTGTGCAGAACGTAATCCCGGATTATAACTTCATCACCCACTTTCAGTGAACTTATATTTCTGAATAGTCCAGAGTAAGTCGTTCTATGGCCTAATAATCCACATTCTCCAGGTTTACCGGGCATAACGCTCTCAGGATAATGGTAAACAGAGTTGTACGCATTCACCGTGTCTCCCCTGATGTTGCACATGATGCCCAGCTTGGGAATTATGAGATCGTAGTTCAGATAACCAGCCACCGAGGAGGTGGGATCCAGGGCATTAACTGGATTACTCATCCTTTCCTTGTAGTTTTTCACACTTTTCTGGGCTGTTTGAAGCTCCTGGTACTGACTGAAAGCTGCCATTACTATTCCCACTGATAGAACCACACAGGCTACTACGATCAAAAAGGAGTAGATATTGTATCTTTTCATTAACTCACCTGCTTCATCCGTAGGAGATTTTAATTTTTTTCCTTGCCTTCTGGTTCTTCCACCAGAATACCCTTCACCCTCTGGGCCAGCTTGGTTTTGTACTCACCAACCTTTTGGGGTTTAGTGGTCCAGACACTCAGGGTGGCCTTCACCCCGGCATCATCAAGTTCTTTAATAAGGATCTTTGGTTTAGGTTTGGGACAGGCCCAGGGAAGGCTTCCCGCAGCATTTAAGAGTGTGGGGGTTACTTGCTCTAGATCAAGTGAATAGGGAATGTTGATTTTTAGGTCCACCCTCCGTGTTGTCATGGTGGTGAAGTTAAGGTAGGGACTCTTGGAAAAGGCGGAGTTGGGTACGGTGATGACCTTGTTGTCCGGGGTGGTCATGGTGGTGACCCGGAAGCCCATCTTCTTTACCTTACCCCTCTGCCCAGTGATTTCAATGGTATCCCCCACACGGAAGTTTTTCTCAGCCAGGATGAACATACCAGATATGAAGTTTGACAGGGTATCCCTGGCAGCAAAACCCACTGCGATCCCTACAATACCCAAACTGAGAATCAATGGGCCTATATTCACTCCCCATGTATTTAGAATGATGGTTATAGCCAGGGCAATGATGGTGTACTTGAATATCTCTTTTAAAACCTGTATAACTGTTAAATCAATTTCCAGGCGGGTTCCAATTCTTTTTATAAAGTGAGACAGTACCTCATAGGTTATGTAGGACCCGATCAGGGTGATGGCACTGAAAATCACCTTCTCTAACATGGGATCAATCTGCACGAAGCTTAACCTCCACACTCATAAAGTCTTCTGCCACAGTTACCTCCGGGAATATTTCAGAGGCCTCTTTTTCCAACTTCTTGGCATCACGGTATCTGGTGCTAAGGTGGGTTAAGATCAGCCTCCTCACCCGGGCTAAAGCAGCCACCCGGGCGGCACTTTTGGAGGTGGAATGTCCAGTAGTCAGGGCCTTCTCTTCCTGACTGGCATCGAAGGTTGATTCGTGGATGAGCACATCTGCATCCTTCGCCAGGTTAACCATCTCTCTACAAGCCCGGGTATCACCGGAATAGACTATTTTCCGACCTCTCCGTTTTTTTCCCAGGACGTCTTGGGGCTGGATTGTGCGTTCACCCACTTTAACCGGTGTTCCTCTTTGCAGTTTGCCAAAGTCAGGTCCAGGGGTCAGTCCCAGTTCCAGGGCCTTTTCCCGTAGAAACTTGGGGGCTCTTCTCTCCTCCACTGAGTAGGCCAGGTTTAAAACCGAGTGCTGCACTGGACAGCAACTTATCCGGTAACTATCCTCCTCCAGGAAAACTCCCTGATATAATTCCTGGGTGATGATGGGGAAGGAGAGGCTAAAATAGCCTAATTTTTTTATACTCTCCACCACATCCCCTGTACCGCTGGGCCCGTAAATGTAGAGAGGATCTTCACGTCCACGGAAGGCCATGGACTGTATCAACCCCGGGAGTCCCAGGAAGTGGTCACCATGCAGGTGGGTGATGAATATGCGCTTAACCTTCATGGGGCTCATACGAATACGGGTCATCTGCCTCTGGGTTCCCTCTCCACAATCAAAGAGCATTAACTCCCCAAAGGCCTTGAGAGCCAGGGCCGGGTGGTTGCGGTGGTTGGTGGGGATGGCGGATGAAGTTCCCAGAAAGACCAGTTCCATGATAAACACCTTATTTCATCAGTATAACTCTAAAACCCGTTTTGGATGGTGACAGAGTTGCATCTTTTATGCCTTTAAAATTATATTCCCCATATTTTATATTATGCATTGTCTTCTCTTTTTAGACCTTAGCTGGTTTTTAGGGTCTGGTCTATTCTACGGAGCGATACATTGCATTTGGAAGGGCAAGGTCTCTGGGGTCATCAAGGACCATACTCATCCCATTAGGGACATACCAGTATCCTACCTTGACTTCAGGGTTGATAAACCCAAAAGAATCCCCTGACCCAGACATTCCATGTGGACTGGGGAGACAGAAGTGATTTTTGACGGGGCTTGCATAATCCGGGTAGAACAGCATCTTCCAGTTCTAATGCACCTTTTAACGTTGATACCTATGGTACCAGGAGCTGTTCTAGTGTTTCTCCCAATTTCTTTACCTCCCCCTGTGAAGACACTCTGTCCATGGGCAATTGCCAGTGCCGTTCCCACGCCTCCTCCTGGAGGAACTTCGAAATCTCCGGCCTTGACACGTTTATCATCCAGGGATATCTGGGATTCCACCAACGATCTACGGGTGATGAACAAGGGTTAATCACAGTTAAAAAAAATAGGCAATGCTAACAAATCCATAACCTTTATCCTCGGAGGTTCAAGGGTGGCCACTTTTTGGTGTGGAAAAAGGCATCCTTGGTTTTTAAAAAAGGTGTAAGTAAGGAGTTAATATAGATTAATTTTAGTATTTCCAAAAATTCAGTAGCTAAGATTCTCCTTTGGTGAAATAATAGGAATTATGTTTTTGGAATTCTATAATAATTTTATGGGGTAGATGTAAATCTTTAGTAATGATAACACATTACTATCCTGATTGGGAATAGATTTAGATGAAAGATAAACAACATTTTTCTGGTGCAGATATCATGAGACAAGACCTGGCCCGTCTGGTATATGAAGATATAGGATTCGAGGACCTCACAACCCAGGCCCTGATACCCCCCTCTATGGTAATCAGAGGTCGCATCGTGGCCCAGGAAGAGGGTGTAGTTGCTGGCCTGGAACTGGCCAGTACCATCTTCAGGGAATTTTCCATCCAAACATCCCTAAAAAAACAGGACGGGGACTGGGTAGCTCCCTGGGAGGTCTTAATGGAAGTGGAAGGTGAAGCACGTTCCATATTAAGTGTGGAGAGAACAGCCCTTAACCTGCTGATGCGCATGTCCGGCATAGCCACCCTAACCCACAGCATCATTGAAATGGTCCGGGAGGTAAATCCCACTGTTATCATAGCTGGGACAAGAAAAACCACCCCTGGCCTTCAATTTTTCGAAAAGGATGCCATACGGGTAGGTGGAGGGGACACCCATCGCTATCGTCTGGATGATGCTGTACTCATTAAGGACAACCACTTGGCCCTGGTGGGCAGCGTAACTGAGGCAGTTGAAAGAGCCCGTAAACATGCCAGCTTCACCAAGAAGATAGAAGTGGAAGCGGACACCTTAGATCAGGCCCTTCAAGCAGCCCAGGCCGGTGCAGATATCGTTCTTCTGGACAACATGTCCCTTGACCAGATAAGGACAGTTCTATCATTACTAAAAAATGGGGGGCTGCGGGATAAGGTGCTGGTAGAAGCCTCGGGGGGTATAAATCCAGATAATATAATGGCCTATGCCAAGTTAGAGGTGGATATCATATCCACCGGGTACATAACCCACTCGGCAAGGTCCCTGAACCTTAACCTGGAATTGGATGGGGAATAGTGTGCACAATATATATACTGGTAAGTTTACAATGGATAAGCTGTGCAAGCTATTTTAAAATTTTTATAGATACCTTTCATTATTATCATGGAATCCTCGTTTACTATCAATATTATTTGATGAAATTTTCATTTTAACCACAGTATTTAAATAAAGTGATATCTAGATTAAGAACATGGAGATTGATAGGATGGATGAACAGGAAATGAATGAATACTTCCAAGAAGATGCCGAAGAATTCACAGAAGAAGTTACAGATAATCAGAAACTGGAAGAAGAATTCACAGAAGAAGTTCAAGATGAATCAGAAATAGAAGAAGAAGATGAAAGCCTCCCCTTTGCCAAAGCGGAAGTGGTACGTCTCATGAAGCAGAACCTGGATAGTGACAAGATGATCCGGGAACGGGTGAAGGTGGAGATGAACAAGTTCCTGGGGGAAGTCCTGAGGAAGGTCTGTTACCAGCTGAACCAGTACCCCTACACCACCATAGAATATGAAATGCTCAAGGAGTCCATCTACCCCTACGAGAACATTGAAAGGATCAATGAGGAGAAGAAGAGGATCTTAAAACACCTGGACGCAATAAAAGCCGATTGTGATGCCCTCAGTATGGATGTAAAGGTTACTTTAAGACTCAACGCCTCAGATGATACCGATGAAGATGATATTTTTAAATAAAATATCCTTCATTTTTTTTATTCTACTCCTCTTCTGAATTAATGATTGTAAAACCAGTTTTAAGTTTTTCCAACTCATCAGTGGTAAGATCCCTTTTCCTGGCCTCTGGGTGTAGGATGGCGCTATGGCCAAAGGGATCCTCCACCACCAGTTCCGTCTGCCGCTCCTCGTACCTCACCTGGTGAAGGGCTTCCAGTATGTCCTTTGCATTATCCTGGGCAACAGGATCATCAGCCCAGGCCAGGGCAGTGGCAACAGCTTTCTCGAATCGGTCCAGCACCCCTTCCACGTTGGAAACATAGCCCTGTGATTTTGGTCCGGGTTCCACCTTAAGTCCCAGTTCAGGTATGCTGAGGGTGGCGGATTGGGATTTGATTACCCGGGTGTTCAGTTCTTTTTTCCCAATAAGCAGTGAATAATGCACAGGCTCTTTCTGCTCCAGACAGATGGTATCAGAATGTTTGTACCCACATTCACGGCACAGTAGGGTGGACTCCATTATCTCCCCAAAGTAGGGAATATTATCGGTTCTAGTGTTAACCTCTACACATTTCAGATTACCACAAATGGGACAATTCGAGATCATCTTATTCAATATAGAAACTCTCCTGATAAATCCGTGGGATGACTGGATGGTTGACAAGTGAACCTTGACTCGGGTTCATGGTTCTGGATGGTAGACCAGCCCCCTCTTTTCAAGTTCCTCTATGATGTTCTGGAGGCTTTCTTCATCAGGGGCACAGATCTGGTTACTGTGAATATTATTTGACAGTTCGTAAAGTCCCTGCAGATCTTTACGCCTTTTCGGATTCTTCTTTATGAGGGTTATGAAACGCTCCGCCTCCACGGGGTCGTACACATTGACCTTCCGTTTCAGGGGCTCTCCAAAGCCTGGTAGGAAGTAGGAAACATCCACGATCCGACCCCCATACTTGTTAAGAACTATATGGGTAACCTCTTCCAACTGGTCCACGGTGTGCTGCAGCACCAGTTCAGTGCAGTTCTCACGGATGATGGTGAGCATCCTTTTCTTAGTGTTATCCAGATCCAAGTTGTTGATCACCGGGACATGATGGTCACGGGCCTGCTTCACCAAATAATTGTTGATTATGCGGTTTTCTTTAAAATATTCCAGATGTTTGCCCCCTCTTTTTATCTTCATAGCCCTTTTAACAAACCTTTCCTTGTGTGTTTCCTCATCGGCAGTTAAGATAAAAAAATGTATAGCGGCATCTTCCTGGAATTTCTTTATATTAAGCAGCCCAGGAACCAGGTGCACCCCCTCAATCACCACATCATCAAAATCATCAACCGCCCTTTTAATAACCTTTTCAATGGCGGGAATTACAAAAGAAGCATGTTCTTCAAAGCCAGCACTGATGAGTGCCTCACCATTACTCTCATAACGGTTCTTGTCCTTCAGGGTAACGTAGGCATCATATGAGGATTTATGAAGGGCAGGGGCGTATTCAGGGCCAATGATTCCCCTCACAATCTCTCTTATAAAATCGGTTTCAATCAGGTGTTTAATACCTAATTCTTTGGCTATTTCAGAGGATATGGTTGATTTTCCAATCCCTGATGCACTTCCAATTAGGATTACATATGGTTTTCTCAAGACTGCCTCCTCCAGAGTTCATGGATGTATTATCAATTCTATGAAGAGTAGTTGGAAAGAGGTTAGGGGTACCATGCCAGATAAAGAAAGGGGTTAGGAGCCTAAAAAGTCCACTACCCGTTCAGCACTGCGCCGCATTTCTATTCTAATAAGACCTAAATTGATATCAATATCAGTAATAACTACCAGTATACCTTCACCAGAATCAATCATAAGAGTTTTTCCCTTATTTCCCTCAATCATTACTTGTTGAAGTGGGTCGTGCTTCATCTCTTCTGCAGAACGCTCAGCAGTACCGAACACTGCGGATGCCATTGCTGCTACCAGTTCCGAGTCAATATCTGATGGTACTTCACTTTCAATAATGAGACCATCTTTACCAACCACTAGTGATCCGTTTACCCCGTTGATCCGGCCTAAGTCTTTAAGTATCCTTTCTATCATACTATGCCTCCACTACAAATTGAGTAGGCTAACCAAAATATATATCTTGCTTTAGTATTTATTAAATAAATAGGTAATGTAATAATTCACATGTTCACCACATATGAGGAGTGATTTTTTGAATTTTGTATCTTCTGTTCCGGAACTACAGGAGCTCAACCCGTACATAGTAATTGGATGTGGAGGTGGCGGCGAAAAATTTTCAAACTTCCAGGGTGTGAAGGCCCTGGGCTTTATTGATGACAACCCAGAGAAACAGGGTCAGGAATTTTGTAATAAGATAATAGCATCAGATCTAGAGGCCCTGGCCAGTGATACAGGTGCTAAAAGTGTGGCTATCATGCTCCCCATAGGTGCCGAGGGATCAGCTTTGAAATACGCGGTGCAGGCCATTGACCAGGGACTTAATGTGGTCACTTCCTTCCGGTCACTATCCCTGCAACGTAACGAGGCCCTTCTGAAGCTCGCCAAAAGCCGTGGCGTTAAGATAATGGAGATAAGCCCCAGATTGGATGTGATCCATGATATCTTTGGAACCTCCCCTCCCAGTTGCACGGAAACACTCCCTAAATTGACTTATAAACCTAGCGTTCCAGTTATTTTTGTGGGAGGCACCTCCCAGGAATGTGGTAAACGAACCACCACCCGTATACTTGGTAAAACTGCAAAAGAGAATGGAATGAATCCGGGAATCATATCGACCGATGAAATGGGCTTGGAACAGCCCGTGGATCTCAACTTCCGGGCTGGCAGTTTATCAGTCATGGACGTGGCATCAGCGGTGATGGGTGCCATGAGAAAAATTGAAGAACAAAAAAATCCTGATATCCTATTGGTGGAGGGTCAGTCCAGTTTAACAGAAAGGGGCAACCCCCATCCCCGGGGGCTTTCCGCCGCCATACTGGTGGGGGCCCAGCCAGATGCCACCCTGGTATGCCACCGGCCCAACCATCCGTACCGGCATCCGGTGGGGATAAGACAGGAGATCATGGCCATAGAGGCTATGGAACCCACTGTTGTAGTGGGAATTTCTCTTAACTTGCGGAATGTTGAGGATAAAGGAGTTGTTTCTGAATATGAAACCCGATATGGCCTTCCTACCGTTGATGTTTACAGGGAGGGAGCATCCCGTTTATTAGATGCGATAATTAACGAAACAGGGGAAAAAACATGAAGGACGTAATGGACATTTTGAAGAAAAACCTGGGCATGGAAGAAAATGAAGAAGAAGATGAGGAGAATGAGACAATAATTGTCCCTGAACACTCTTTCTATGAGATTATTCTCATGAAAACCAACAATCTGGATGATTTTGACTACGCTCTTTCCCAAGTCGTGGATGCCAAGAATCCCATAATCATGGACATGACCCTACTGGAAAAGGATTATCCAGAAGATTTTAAGATAGCTGCTGAAAAATTGAAGTCATTTAGAGATACTAAGGGTGGAGAGGCCATACTCCTGTGCCAGAATGGTAAGAGCATCATCATCGTCACCCCTCCTGAAATTAAACTAATCCGAAAGTAAAGTACAACTCCTAAAATCCCGTACCTGAATAATGGAGAGTGGAACAATGGACCTGCCCATAACCAAACCTACTATGATGGCCTATGCTGACCAACTGGATTTTTCCCAGCTTTTAGAGGAACTATCACAAACTAAAAAGAATGGTTTTGTAAGGGTAACATCCGGATCAGAAGAGGGATATCTGCTATTTAAGGACGGAGAACAGGTTGCTGCTTCTTATGATAACCTGTCCAAATTAGAGGCGGTAGACAAAATAAAACTATCCATGGAAGACTACAAAACCCTGGTGGAGGTTTTCGATGTTCGACCCGCCCAGATTCCATACTTGATGGATCTCAACAAGGCCCACCTCCTGGAAAAAGTTCAGGATATTGACGAAGTACTGGAAGAGCTTAAAAAAGAACCAGCAGAAGATGAAACCTCAGAAGAAGCCAAGGAAACTCTCCCAGGAACTGGATCTGAAGCAGAACTTCCCGTCACCCCTGATCCTGATAAAACATGGGAAGCTCCTGAATCATCAGGGGAACCATCAGTTGAAACTCTGAATAAGTTAGAAAATACTGTGACAGCAGAACCATCCCCCGAGATCCCTACCCCGGAGGTGGCAGTGGATGGAACAGTTACCGATGTGGAAAAAGAAATAAGAGACGAATCTCCTAGGCCTTCTTCCCCGAACACTGGCCAGGAAAGCGCTGTAAAAACGTCACCAGAAACATCTGCTGAAGCTTTCTCTCAGGTGATGGATAAAATTTCATCTACACCCACCGAAGTCCCTGAACTCAAAACAGCAGAGGAAGAAACACGCCTGGAAGAAAATGAGATCTCCCACATCCCAAATGATGATGATCCTGGAATCCCTCCTTTAGATGATGCTAACACTGATGAAACAGCAGTGGATGGATCTCCAGAAACAGAAAATGAGGAACCCCTGGATCGTATGGAACTACTCAAAAAATATGGAATCAAGGATATTAACGAAGAGGAAGTGGAAAAAGTCCTCGGATCCTACACTGGTGGTTATCTCTCTGATAACGATGTGGAAAAGGTGGAACTTACACTGATGAACCGGGTTAAAAAGTCTATAATGGGATTGCCAAAGGTTAAGGGCACAGAGGTAATGATCTTCCTGGATAATGCCGGCAACGACCTTAAGGGTAACATAAACGTGATCATGGAATACCAGTCCCAGGGATTTTTCTCCCGAATCGTAGGGGAATCGAAAGAAATTAATAAATTAAAAAGACAAGTAATAGGTATTTGTAACATGGAGATCAGAAAAATATTCCGGGAATATCCGGAAGTGGTGGATAAATTTGAAGTTAACGTAGAGATTAGCTAAGGAGGTATATGATGACAAGAGTTATAAGTGTGGCTTCGGGTAAGGGTGGAGTTGGAAAAACTACTATCACCGCTAATCTTGGTGTGGCATTGGCTACCTATGGGGAAGAGGTCATTGTCCTGGACGCTGACGTGGCCATGGCCAACCTGGAACTCATCCTAGGGATGGAGGGAAAATCCATAACCCTTCAGGATGTGTTATCTGGTGAAGCAACCATTGACGAAGCTATATATGAAGGTCCGGGTGGCGTGAAGATCGTTCCAGCAGGAATATCATTAGAAGGACTTCGTAAAGTTAAACTAGACCGTTTGGAAGAGGCTCTTGAAGTTCTAATTGAAGATGCAGATATACTCCTCATAGACGCCCCAGCTGGTCTGGAGAAGGATGCCCTAGCTGCCATTGCCGCGGCCCAGGAACTGATCCTGGTCACCACCCCGGAGGTACCATCCATCAGTGATGCCCTGAAGACCAAGATCATCGCCAACAAACTGGGTGTTGAGATCGTGGGGGTGGTTATTAACAGGGAACAGCATGATAAGACATTCCTAACCATCAGCGAAATTGAAACCATCCTGGAAGTACCGGTTATCTCGGTGGTCCCTGAGGACCAGGAAGTGAGCCGAGCCGCAGCCTTCGGAGAGCCTCTGGTAATTAAAAATCCCAAGTCACCCACCAGCAATGCCATAATGCAGTTAGGTGCTGACCTTATTGGCGAAGAGTACATGCCAATTGAACCGGATAAGAAGGGTGTTATCTCCAAATTGGTGGAAGGATTAATGGGAAGACGGCGTTAAGTAAATAGTACTGATTAAAATGGCAAGATTCATTGCAATGGCTTCTGGTAAAGGCGGTGTGGGCAGAACTTCCCTGGCCTTTAACTTGGGAGTGGCACTGAGCCTATTTGGCGAAGAAGTGGTTATGCTGGATATGGATTTGGTGATGGCCAATATGGATGTTATCACTGGATTGTTAAATCCTGAAGTTACCCTTCACGACGTTTTAGTCAGAGATAAATCCATTGAAGATTGTGTTTATGAAATGAACTATGGTATCCGGGTGGTTCCCACAGGGATGCACTTTGAAACCCTGAAAAATATAAACACCAACTACATCTCCTGGAACAAGATCATCAAGGAGATAGCTGATTATGGGAACATCTTCGTGTTGGACTTACCAGCTGGAATAGATTCTAACATCTTAGAAGCCCTTCCTGCGGATTCTGAGATAATCCTGGTGACCAACTCAACCATGCCCTCTGTGGCGGATGCCCTGAAGCTGCGCATACTTCTAAATGAATTGAACCTTGACATACTGGGTTTTGTACTGAACATGTGGTACGAGGACAATTTCCTGCTCTCCCCCCAGGAGATTGAATCCCTCCTGGAAATTCCCATGATCTCCATCGTACCCTACGACCGGGAGATGGACCGGGCACTTGCACTGGGACGCTCCGTAGTGGAGATCAACAGTACCTCCCCCACCAGCAACGCCATAATGCAACTTGCCGCTGATATCCTGGGGAAAGAATATCAACCAGTGGAGCCAGATAAGCAAAGCATCCTGAACCGTATCAAGAAATTTGTGGGCATGCTACCGGAGTAACCAAAGATCTAGATTATTTTAAACCTAACATTTTATTCTATCCCCTAGAGGGGGCATCAGCATGAGTAAAGGTATGGACGTGGCGGTTTTAGGAACCTGTAACCTGGACTTCATCAGCCGGGTTTCCAGATTCGCTGGTGCCGACGAAGAAGTAAATATGGACCAGTTACACCAGTCCACTGGAGGATCCGCTGCCAACTCAGCCTCAACCCTTTCTGAATTGGGGATCAAAACCGGGGTAATATCCCGGGTGGGGGAGGACTACGGGGGAAACCTAATCCGTCAGAGTCTAACTGATAAGGGGATCGGCACCGAAAGAATCGTATCCCTGGATAAACCCACCGGGATGGCCTTCATTGCCGTGGATGACCAGGGAGAAAGATCCATATATGTACACATGGGGGCTAACGCCCATTTCCAGCTTCTAGACGAGGACAGAACTTACATCGAGGATGCGAAGGCCCTGCACCTTACAGGCATGTACTGGGAGGTGGTGGAAGAGGCATCCCAATACGCCGAAGTATTATCCTTCAATCCAGGAATGTTGCTATCCTCATTGGGACTTTCAAAACTTAAAAAAACCATCATGAGGGCAGATATCCTTTTTTTAAATCAAAAAGAGGCCAGTATACTCACCGGCATGGAACCTTCTATTGGGGCAGAATATTTGGTTGAAAGAGGCGTTCCCAGGGTAATCCTTACCATGGGCCGTGCTGGAGCAGCCCTCTACACCCCACATGAAAAGATAACCTCCCCAGCTGCTGAAGCCACAGTCACCGACACCACCGGCGCTGGGGACACCTTCGCTGCTGCTTTCCTGGCCAGCCACCTGCAGGGTAACGATGGTTCTGAATGTTTAAAAAAGGCCAACCAAGTCGCATCCCGGCAAGTGGAAATGTGGGGTGGATTCTAGCGATACGTGGATGGGGGTGGTGAAGATGGATGTCCACTCCCTACAGGGTTAAATTAGATTCCGTAGAAGTCAGCAGCGTTCTGGTGAGAAACCATCTCCACTTCATCATCACCCAGACCAGCCAATCTCATCTGGTGCACAGTTTTGGGAACGGATAAGGGATCAGAAGGTGAAGAACTCATATCACTGTTCAGGACAAATCCTTCACAACCATATTCTTCCAGAAGCTCCACTGCCTCCCCGGGACTTACCTTCAGGGGCTGCACAGTTAAGCCCATTAAACCCCCATATTCCAGGGCCAAGTCCACAATGGAGGCATCCACGTGATCCAGTTGTACCTGGGTGGGGTTGATATTTTCTGCTATAATGGATAGGGTCCTCTGGGTGACCTCCCGTTTCTTACGCCGGGGTGTGTGCACAACCACCTTCATATCCAGTTCATCGGCTAGGAGTAACTGGGCTTTGAAGATATCCTCCTGCTCCCTATTCTCCATCTCCAATCCCACCTCCCCCAGTGCCACCACCCGTTGGTCCTCCAAGAGGAGGGGTAACTCTTCTAGGACCAGATCCACATCGGGACATATACTCCGGGGATGCACTCCCAGGGCCACGAAAAGTTCAATTCCATTGGCAGCAGCTCTTTCCCGGTCATGGTTCAGCATACGGTGGAAATGGTCCATTACCACCCCGGAGTTACTCATCGGCAGGGGGTCGTGAGCCAGGGTCACGGCCTTTTCAACCCCAGCCACTGCCATCTTTTCAAAGTCTTCGTAGGGCCGACAATCAGCATGTATATGTGCATCGATCATAACAATCACCACCAGGCATATATTCAGTGGATTTGTATGTTGTTCCCAGAGAATATAATAAGGTTATTACCAGTTCAGTACTACTAAAAAATATGGGGCAAAAAATTACACATTTAAAATGGAGATGTATTTTATGAGCGCTCAGTTAGCACCGTTAAGTGAGATAGAGGATGCATTAAGAAGTTTGGAGTTGGTAGAGACCAATAATTCTCAATTCCCCCTTATGAGTCGGGTCATGATTGGATATGACCCTGGTGAACCGGAAGATCCTGATCCTCAGAATTGGAAGAACGTGATGCTGGAGATTGGATTGGAACGTACTGGTGATGAAGATTTTGAGTGGTACTGGGAGATCAGTATCAGGGATTTTTCCACCACCGAATTTATTATTAAAAGGCACAATACCGGGCTACAGGCACATTATAAACCAAGTTGCAGTGGATGCTTCGGTTTACCAATGGAAATTGAGGGTAAGAAACCAGAAGACTTCGTTCAACTCTTAATAAAGGATATAGCTGAACATTTTAATTTAGATTAAATTTCTATCTCATGATAATGGATATCATGATAGGACAAACCGAAAATGGTGTTATTATGGATGTAGAGGAAATGGCTAAGAAGGCCACACTGAAGGAACTGAAGGAAATCGCAGAAAAACACGATATAAAACTGGGCCGTTGTCCCACCAAACTGAAGATAGCCCAGTTGATACCTAGATCAGAACTGGAGGAACTGGTCAGTAAAAAATAATCCCATCAAAAAAAAGGAAAACAAGGTTAGGACTGTTATTTCCTGGCTTCAAATTCTTTGAACTCTTTTTTTCCTGATAAAAGCAGATGTAAAGTCTGGGGCAGGTCATCTATAGCTACCCGCACCTGTTCCTGACTGTCCCTTTCCCGGATAGTGACGGTATCATCCTCCAGGCTGGTATGGTCCACCGTAACAGCGAATGGAACACCTATCTCATCAGAACGGGCATAACGTCGGCCGATGGTCCCGGAAGTGTCTTTTTCGGCTGTGATGCCCTGATTTCTCAGGTCCTCCAGAATTTCCTGGGCCACTGTTGCCAGTTCCTCCTGGTTAACCAGGGGGAAAATGCTAACCCCCACTGGAGCTACTTCAACAGGCAGCTTAAAGTAGCTGCGATCATCCTCCTGGGTGTAACTGTGCAGCAGCACCGAGTAGACGATACGGTCAATACCATAGGAGGGCTCAATCACGTGGGGATAAATCTTTTCTCCACGCAGGGTCTCTTCCACCACCTGGAAGTCTACAAGATCACTGGTGATTTTATGTACCTTTCCCTGCAGCTCCAACTGGTATACTCCACCATCATCTAAGGCTTCTTGGATGGCCTCGGCATCAATCTCTTCCAGTGCCTTCAAAATCATATGGGCATCCCCCTTGAAAAGGGGGCCGAATTTACCCATCTTAGCCTTAAGCACCAGTTTCTTAATGGTCAGGGGTTCTGGGTACTCCATGAAAACCCGTAGGTCTTCTTTGCTGTAGTTACTGTGGGACTTCAGATCAAAGTCGGTCCGATCTGCTATACCTATAACCTCGATCCAGCCATAACGATCAGTGTAAACCTCCACATCCCAACAGTCAATGGCGTAATGGGCCATCTCCGTGGACATGTGCTGCCTGAACCTTAAAACATCCTCAGAAAGACCTAGTTCCATTAAAAAACTCCGAGCCAAGCACAGCTGATATGTTAACAGTTCACTGGCCACCACCTTATCCATCACCGCCTTTTCAGCGGTTAACTGGATGGCTTCGGCTCCTGATTCCTGGCAACTGGCTGGATACAGTGTGAGGATGTCCTGGGCCACCCTGTGGAAGTGAGGATGACTCTTGTCATGGGGGTCCACAAAGATCTCAGCTTCGGCTTGGGTGAACTCCCGGAGGCGTATCATACCCTGCCGGGGGGAGATCTCGTTACGGTAGGCCTTACCCAACTGCACCACCCCGAAGGGTAATTTACCCCGGAAGAACCTTAACAGCCGTTTAAATGGGATGAAAATTCCCTGAGCAGTTTCGGGTCGCATGTAACCCGTTTTTTTCCCCTTAGCACCGATGAGGGTCTGGAACATGAGGTTGTAGCTCCAGACATGGGTGAGGTGTCCATTGCACTTGGGGCAGCGAATCTTTTCCTCCGACAGGATCTCAGTGAGTTCCTGGTTCTCCAGTCCCTCTACTTCCTTCCCCGTGGAGTCCCTGATGACATGATCGGCACGGTAAACGTCCATACAGTCTTTACACTGAGTCATGGCATCGTTGAAGTGATCCACGTGTCCAGAGGCCTTCAAGGCTTCCTCGGGCATGATGGTGGGGGATTCAATCTCGTAGAATCCCTCACGGACCAAGTAGTAGTTCCTCCACTTTTCCATCACCCTATTTTTTAGGGTGGCACCCAGTGGTCCGTAATCAAAAAATCCGGCAGATCCGGAGTAAATCTCGAATGATGACCATAAAAAGCCGCGTTTGCGCGCCAGGTTCATTACATCCTCGTTCTTCATATATTATCACTCTGAATTTTGATGATTCACTAAATAGAATTGATTAGATCAGCCGGGACTGTTTCCGGTCTCTGATCTCGTAATCCTGCTTTATTTTACTGGTAACCGGTTTTTCCTGATCCATGTACTTACTATCACGGTCAGGATGCCCGTAGGGTTTTAAAGAAGGGCTGGTCATGGTTTCGAACACGATCTGACACACCCTCTGGCCACTGTACAGGGCCACCGGCATTTTACCAATGTTGGATATCTCCAGGGTGATCTTTCCCCGGAATCCAGGGTCTATATAGCCTGCAGTTACGTGCATGGTTATACCCAGCCGCCCCATGGAGGAACGACCCTCCACCCGGGCAACCAAGTCATCTGGAAGCGCCACCGTCTCGTAGGTGGTGGCCAGGGCGAATTCTCCGGGGTGGATGATGAAGGGACTTCCCTGGTCGATATGGAAGGATTCCATGTAGGACTCCAGATCCGTTGGATCCAGGGGGTCAATACAGGGCTGTCTGATTATTCTAAAGCCCCTAAACTCATTCCCGATGCGAAGATCCACTGATGAAGGTTGAATTTGTCTATCCGGATCTTCCAGGGGATCTATGGTGATTTTTTTCATTTCCAGGCACTTTCTGATATCCTGATCACTTAGAATGGCCATGTTCTACCCTCCTTTTTGTTTTCGTTTTCTACCTTTTTAATATCTATCTTTCCCGGGTCGGTGATGATGTTGGGCAGACCGCAACTGTTACCCACCCCTACCACCAGGATCTTGTCGCCAATTTCGGAGCGGTAAATAGAATCCCTCACCACATAAAAGGCCTTTCTAGAGGCCTTCATGATCTCCTCGCTCATCTGGCTGATGGCCTCTTCCGGACTCATCTTAACGATAACTGCATCGGCTTGCAGGTCTCCTTTTACCATGAACTCTTCAACCATCCATTTATCAACACCAGGCCCTCCAATAACTACTCCAACCCCTTCAGCGATGGTCCCGGTCCTTTCTCCCTCTAACTTCACCGCAGCGTCCACGGTGATGATCCTCTTCAAACCCTCCTCCTCCAGGAGGCTGCTTATTGTGGGCCCTACCTTCCCCACCCGGGCCCCAGGACCTTTGGCCCGAGCTATGATGACGTGGCGGCCATCCATCTCCCTCCGGCCAATGATCATTCCATCCCTTTCATCCAGTTTTACAAATTTTTTAAGCAACATTCCAGCAATCAGGGGGCCCAGACCATCCCCAATGGGTTTGCCCTCTGAGAAGGCATGGACACCCTCAAACTGGGCCTTAACAATCCGCATAATCAGGGGTAGATTCATCTGCAGCATGAGGAGTGCCTGCAGGTTACCGGTTTTCTGGGCCAGCACCAGGTTGTGCCGGACCATCTTATACACTCCATTTAGGCCCAGGATAGATTTCAGGGTCATTACAATGTTGGATGTCCACTCCTGATCCGCCCCGGGGGCCAGTTCCCAGGCCATCCTCTGGAAATGGTCATCACTCAGATCCAGTATCATCCGGTACTTCTCCATGATGCCATGGGGATCCAGATCCACCGGGGGGATCATGAAAAACTCCAAATAGTTCTCAACCAGTTTAGCGGTATCCCCCTGGGGGTTACCCTTCTCCTGGCATAATCTGACCAGCAACTCCTGGCTACTATTAACCATGGCCTCCAATTCACTGGTGGCCTGAACCACCGAGGAGACAAGTCGCATGCGGATAATGCGGGGTAGGAGTAAGATGAACAATATGGCCACTGCTATTCCAATGATCTCCAGGGGTCCTACATTAAACAGCATCCTACTGGCTCCTATCTTAGAATTCATTCAGTCTTTTATCAGGCGGTCCCTGATCTTACGGAAGATGCCCTTGGTGGTGTGGGCCTCCCGGCCAGTAATGAATGCCCGGCCCAGTATTCGGCTGAATATGGTATGGGCAGTCTGGTGTTTGTGCCGGGGATAATTTAGTTCTACCAGTATTTCGTCAAGGTAATCCATAATATCTAACCTTTCCTGACGGGAAGACTCCCGCACACCCTCCCGGGGATAAGTCTTCACCCTCTTGTACAGTTCATAGAAGATAACCGCTGCAGCGTGGCTGATGTTCATGACGGGATAATCTTCACTGGTGGGGATGGTTACCACCACGTCGCACCATTCCAGTTCCTGATTACTGAGCCCATCCCCCTCCCTACCGAATATCAAAGCCACTCTAGCATGAGGATCAAGAGATTCTGACAATTTTTCTGGGGTTATGGCAATCCGGGATACATTGTAACTTCCCCCTGCAGTTCCCGTGGTGCCCACCACAAAATCAACCTGCTCTTTCACTAGAAACTCCTCCAGGGAGGGGTAGGTGACACTGTTTAGGAGTATGTCCTGGGCATGCATGGCATGATACAGGGCTTTTTCCCCTAATTCACAGGGATTAATGAGGAACAGGCGGTGCAACCCGAAATTTTTCATGGATCGTGCCATGAAGCCAACGTTACCCGGGGCTTCCGGCTCCACGAACACTACATCCACCATAAACTGCTCCCCCTAGTTCTGGTAGGCCATCTGGAGTAGTTTCAGGATGTTCATAACTTCCACATTCATTCCCGCTTCTTCCAGGGAGAGGCGCAGGTTGTTCTCACAGAAGGGGCAGATGGTGATGACTGCATCCACACCCAGTTCCCGGATCATCTCTACCTTGTGCTTAGCCAGAGCAGCGGCTATTTCGGGTTTTCCAGAACGAACTCCGCCTCCAGCACCACAGCAACGATCAGGCTCCTTCATTTCCACAAATTCAACTCCGGGAATTTTTCTGAGTATCTCCCGGGGTTCGTACTTGATCTTCTGGCCACGGACCAAGTGACAGGGGTCATGGTAAGTTACCCGCAGGTTCAGGGGCTTCATCTTACTGGTGTCCAGGCGATTGGCCAAAAATTCACTGATGTCCACCACATTCAGTTTAACCCCGTACTGGGGGTAATCATTTTTTAGGGTGGCTCCACATCCAGCGCAGACAGTTATGATGGTATCATAGCTTTGCAGGGCTTTAGCGTTACGTTTAACCAAGTCTTCCAAGATATCCGTCTGTCCGGTACGTATCATGGGAGAACCACAACACACCTGATCCTCCGGGATGACGATGTCCACTCCATGCTCCTTAAGGACTTCAATGAGGGCAAAACCAATCTCAGGCAGGCGGTAATCAACCAGACAACCAGTGAAGAAGGCCACCTTAGGGGTTTTCTCCGATGATTCTGCGGAAACTGCCTTAATAAATCCCTCCCCCAGGGGTTCCACGGAACGCCCGGTATTTTTAATGAGTTCATATACGGATCGGTGCGCTGGAAGGGGCCCCACTCCCTCCTGGCAGGCGATTTCCCTTAACTTTTCTATAGCTCCACCAAAGGTGTTTATCTCCTTGGGGCAGACCTCTCCACATTTACCACAGGATGTGCAACAATAAAGGCCTTCCCCCATCCCCTCCCGGGCTCGGTCAGCACAGTCCCGGGGATCCAGGGCAAACTTGGAAAGGTAGCGCATGAAGTAGGGACCGGAGAATTCTTCGGTCTCCTTGATCACAGGACAAGCCGATAAACAGGAGTAACATTCAATGCAGCTTCTGAGCTTTTTGGAATCCGCCAGTTCCTGGGGATCCAGGATGGCCGGGCATTCCGGTATTTCACAACCCCCCTCCAAGTGGAGGGCCATTTCTTTGACTTTCCCCTCCACTCCACTACGATCCACCACCAGGTCCTTGATCACCGGGAGATCCAGGGGTTCTAAGACGTCACCATCTTTGATTTCTGCTTTACAAGCCAGCACCACCTCACCGTTAACTTTCAGGGCGCAGGAACCGCACTGCCCAGCTCGACATGAGGATCGGTAGGCTAGATGGGCGTGGTGTTCATGGTTAATGTAATTCAGTGCATCCAGGATCTTCATCTTATCCTGTTCTTTGATAGAGTATGTTTCAAAGTAGGGTGCCTCATCCACAGGGGGGTCGTACCTTAAAACTTTGATCTTGATCATCTTAATCTCCAGATAGGTCTAGTTATTCCTTTATTTTTATAAAAAATCTACTACTAAGCAGTGGTCAGTTGATATTCACAAAATAGAAGTTAAGTAAATATTGGATTCCACCCATATAAATAACAGGATTAGGGGCCGGTGAACAGTGCAAAAACATCTCGCTACCCGGATTTAATAATCAAAAAAAACACTTCACTGTGATTATATGAGCTACTTCCAACTTTCTCCCCGCCTTAAAGAATATTTAAAGGTAGTTGAAGAGGAAACTGGAATGCCGGTCAAGATTTTAGGGAGACCTGACCTGGGCTTAACCGGGGCCAGGGCAGCATTCAACTACCACCCCCTTTATACAGTGGTGGTCCTGAACTCCTCTGAGCCACGTTTAAGTGAGGATCTGGAACGATCCGTGGCCCATGAAGCAACCCATGGATACATCCTCCATAAATTAGGCTACTGCCGGGCGGTGTTCACAGAAAATGCAAGTGAAGATGTTAAGATGAAGGCCAACCTTTTATTTTCCCTAGTGGAGGATCTGGTGGTTAACCGGATCATCCAGGAAAATGGCTTCCCACCCTTTGGCACCGAGTACCTCCCCATGATAAAAAAGGAAATAGAAGTGGCTTCGGCTGGTGAAAATGTGGGAGAGAAGTTTTACAGCCAGTTCACATCGGACCTGGAATTGGAGGACATCATCATGGTCTCCCGTTACATATTAAGCTGGGGATTTTTAAGATACTATCCCCTAAGCCGGGAGGTGCGTCTGATCCTCCAGGAGTTCCTGGAAGTATACTCCAAAGCCTATCCCCACCACTACCCCCACGCCGCCCGGGTGAAGGAGATAATACTAGAAAACGACGTGTTCACAGCCCAGGGGGAATGCCGGGCCATGCAGGAGATCATGAGGTTATGGGGATTTGAAGGGATGGTTAAGGCCGTAAGCACCAAGCACCCCACCTACTAGAGGTCCTTCACCCGCAGCCAGTACAGGGCAAGTTCACTTTCCCTTTCTTTGTAGTCTGGAAATTCCTGGGCCACGATTTTCCAGAAGTTCTCATCGTGTTTGCGCTCCACCAGATGAACCAGTTCATGGAAGACCACGTACTCTATGAGGGTGGTGGGAAGGTAACTGAGACGGGTGTTTAGGCTGATGTTCCCCTGGGCACTGCAACTGCCCCACCTGGATTTCATCCGGCGAAAACGCACCATATTAACCTTCAAGCCCATATTTTTTAACTTCTCTTCCATGTAAACCATGACCAGATCCTGCAATCCCTCCAGTGAACGATCATAATACATCACCAAGTTTTTAGCCTCTTCTAACTGTTTTTCCTGTTGAGAAAGCTTTTGGTGGATCCATCCCAGATTCTTCCGGATGATCTCCTCATGGTTAAGAGTCCCGTAGGGCATTATAATTCGTATAACCCTATCTTTGATTTCTAGGCGAGTATATTTCACCTTGCGGTGTATCACATGGTATTCCAAGTCAGGATTGTGTATTCTCTTCTTCATCTTAAGAACCTATATTAGGGAAACTTCTATATACATGAGATAAGCAGGATTTCTTAGTAAACTCTAGAAACACATACCAAGCCCATCTCAAACAAATACTAAACCATAATATGCAGTGCACGTCCAGATCAAAATTATAAACAATGTCCAAAAAGAATTTGAGAAACCTAAACTTAATAAATCATTATTTTACAATTAGGAGATTGTCATGAACTTAAAGGATATTCTGAAAGGAGAAGAAGATGATCTACTCTTTCTACTGGGAAACGAAGCCGCGGTACGTGGAGCAATAGAAGCAGGAGTAAAGGTGGCGGCCACCTATCCTGGCACCCCGTCTTCAGAGATTGGGGATGTTTTACACCTCCTAGCCCGGGAGGCCGGTATATACTTCGAATTCTCCATTAACGAGAAGGTGGCCCTGGAGGTGGCTGCAGCAGCCGCTAGTTCAGGAGTCCGTTCCTTCACCTTCATGAAACATGTGGGCCTCAATGTGGCCTCAGATTCCCTTATGAGTGCGGTTTACACCGGGGTCCGGGCGGGTATGGTGATCTTAACAGCCGATGATCCCTCCATGTTCAGTTCTCAGAATGAACAGGACAGCCGTCACTATGCAAGACTGGCTAATCTTCCAATGCTGGAGCCCTCCAACCCTCAGGAAGTAAAAGACTTCATACTAGAGGCCTTCCAGATATCAGAAGCCTACCAGATACCGGTATTGCTACGCACCACCACCCGGGTATCCCATATGCGGGGAATTGTGAAACTTGGCTCAATCGAGGAAAAGCCCGATAAAGGCTTCTTCAAGAAGGATCCGGAACGTTTCGTACCGGTACCAGCCACGGCCAGGGTCATGCACCGCAAACTGGTGGACAAAATGGAAAGACTAGGCCACGCTATGGAGGATTCAGCCCTGAATGTGGAGTATGCCCAGAACGGTAACCTAGGCATTATAACCGGGAGCAGCGCCTACAACTACTGCCGGGATGTGGTGGAAGAAGAAGAGTTGCCGGTTAACATTCTTAAAATAGGATTTTCACATCCCTTCCCAGAAAAGAAGGTTTTAAAGTTTCTTCAAGGTGTGGATAGAGTGCTGGTGGCCGAGGAAGTGGATCCCATTATGGAGAAGGAAATCCTGGTAATTATAGGAAAATATGGGCTGAAACTAGAGGTTAACGGGAAGTTAGATGCATCCCTACCCATGATCTATGAATACACACCAGATATAGTGTGCGAATCAATCCACAATGTTTTTGGCCTTAAAAATGAAAAACTGATGATCCAGGAAAGTGATCAACCAATTCCTAACCGGCCCCCTACCCTGTGCCCTGGCTGCCCCCACAGGGCAGCCTACTATGGGGTGAATAAAGCTGCCGAGAACCTGGGACTTGCTGATATGATTCACCCCACTGATATTGGCTGTTACACCCTGGGGGTGGAGGCTCCCTACTGGTCTGCTGATTACCTCTTATCCATGGGTTCATCCATCGGAACCAGCTGTGGATTCTCAAAAGCCACTACACAGCCGGTGGTTAGTTTCATAGGGGATTCAACATTCTTCCATGCAGGGATACCACCTTTGATCAACGCGGTTCATAATAAAAACCGATTCGTGCTGGTGATCCTGGACAACCGCACCACGGCCATGACTGGTGGCCAACCCCACCCGGGACTGCCGGTGGATGGACTGGGAAATGAGGCGCCGGAGATATCTATCCCCGCTATAGTGCAGGCGGTGGGTGTGGAGTATATGCGCATCATCAATCCCCTGAATATTAAAAAATCTGTAAAAATATTCCAGGAAGCTCTGGAACATCCTGGAGTAGCGGTGGTCATATCCAAACATCCCTGCGTACTCCTTAAAACCAGGCCAAGGCAGGGAGCCACCCAGTTGGTGGTGGATTCCCAGAAGTGTGATGACTGCGGGGAATGCCTCTCCACCCTGGCCTGCCCAGCCCTCTACCAGGGCGAGGGCCAGGTGAAGATAGACCCGCAATTATGTCATAAATGCAACGTATGTGTACAAATATGTCCCCAGGGAGCTATAAAGGGGGAGAGGTTGGATAAAGATAGGGAGGAAAAACCATGAAGGCCTACAGCATCTACATATCCGGTGTAGGGGGTCAGGGCATAATAAAAACATCGGTGGTCATTGGTGAGGCTGCCATGAAAACCGGCCAGGAGGTGGTGATGAGTGAAATACATGGTATGGCTCAGAGGGGAGGAGGAGTCTCCACTGAACTCAAAATAGGCCATGCTCACAGCTCTATAATAGCTGATGGAACTGGGGATCTACTTATAGCCTTTGAACCATTGGAGGCACTTCGGGCTCTGCCCAAGACAAGTAAGAACACCCATGTGGTTATGAACACCTCCAAGATACTGCCCTTCAACATCCAGGCCAGTGAACACCCCTATCCTCCCCTGGAAGATATTTTGAAGGAGATGAATTCTAAATCTAAGGATGTTAAGGCCCTGGATGCCGTGAAAATAGCCACCCAGGCTGGTCACATCCTCTCCATGAACATGGTGATGCTGGGTGCAGCATTAACTGTACCAGGATTTCCTCTGGATAAAGAGACATTATTGGACTCCATGAAGGCTAACTTACCAGAACGGACAATACCTATCAATACACGGGCCTTTGAGGAAGGTTTTGCCACCTTCAGATAATTTTTTAAGACGGGTACAATAAATAATTAAAAAAAGGAAGAATCAAATCAGGAGTAAAAAAAATATGGACAAAAAAGTTATGGCCCTTATTTTGGTGGTGGTGTTGGTGGTAGCCGGTGCCGCATACCTTTTAGGGACCCAGTCAAGACCCGCCGTAAATAACACCACCAACCAGACCAATACCACTCCCATTCATAACGGCACCAATCAAGCCACTAATCAAACCCCTAAAGTTAACATCACCGCACAACAAGCTCAGAAGATAGCCATTGATGCATCTGCAGATCTAGGATATCCGGCTAAGGCCCATGGTACTCCGGTGCTGTTTAAATGGACCAAAAACAAGTTACATACCTGGGTATGGGATGTTCCACTGGAATTTGAATCTGGATCTACCAAGTACGGTTCCTTCTACGTGGATGCCTACACTGGTGTGATTGTAATGAATGAATAAAAAAAAATTTTATTTCTTTCCCCTCATCCCCAAAAAAAATGGATGGAGAGATTTTACAGTTCGTAAATCTCCTGGGCAGAGATCAGATCCGCTCCACCCCTTTCCAGGGCCCCTATACCTTCCTCTATATTTTCCGGGTGTAAAAGTACGATGGCCATATCCTCCTTGGCTACGAAGGCGTAGAGGTAGGACAGGTTTATATCATTTTCATCTAGAATTCCCAGGATCTTGCCCAAACTCCCGGGTTCATCCTCCATTCTAACGGCTACAACCTTTCCGGTTTTAACTATGAAGTCATGGTCTTCCAGTAACTTTTTAGTCCCTTCTGGCTCAGGGACGATGAGTCTTAAAATCCCAAAATCAGAGGTATCAGCCAGTGAAAGTGCCCTGATACTCACTTGGCCCTTTTCGAGAACATCAAGTGCTTTTCGCATTCGTCCTTTCCGGTTCTCCAGAAATATGGATAGTTGTTTTATTTTCAACCTCATTCCCCCTTAGTTATCAAATTTCCTTTTATCAAAAACTCTAACTGCCTTCCCTTCACTTCTGGGAATTGTTTTAGGTTCCACCAGGGTTACCTTAACTCGTAAACCTATTTCATCGTGGATGTAGTTTTCAATTCTCTTCTTGGCACCCACCAACTCCTTGACCTCGTCTGAAAAGAGTTCCGGCGAGGTTTCCACCCTCACCTCCATTTCATCCAGGTGCTGGGGCCGGGTCACGATGATCTGGTAGTGTGGCTCGATGCCATCAATTTTGAGGAGGGCCTTCTCCACCTGGGATGGGAACACAGCCACTCCCCGAACCTTCAACATGTCATCGGTACGGCCAGTGATACGATCCATCTTAATCAAGCTACGTCCACAAGAACATTTCCCCCGGCGCAGAGCAGTTAAATCCTTGGTTCTGAAGCGGATAATGGGCATGCCCTCCCTGGTGAGGTTGGTAAGAACTAATTCACCAGTTTCTCCTTCTTCTACGTTTTCAAGGGTTTCGGGGTCAATTATTTCCGGATAAAAATGGTCCTCCATAACGTGCAAACCATCTTGTTCCTGGCATTCCAGGGCAATCCCCGGCCCCATGATCTCGGTCAAGCCGTAAATATTATAGGCAGGTGCATGGAAACGGTTCTGCAGTTCCCGGCGCATTCCCTCCGTCCACATCTCTGCACCAAATCCGATGGCCTTCAGCTTCAACTTCTCGGTATCCAAACCTTCCTCCACGGCTACTTCCGCCAGGTAAAGGCCGTAGGAGGGGGTGACAATAACTATGCTGCTGTTGAAGTCCTCCATGATCTCAATCTGCCTTTTGGTCTGCCCAGTGCTGATGGGTATCACGGTGCACCCTACCTTCTGGGCACCGTAGTGCACTCCAAAGCCTCCGGTGAAAAGTCCATAACCATGTGTGTTCTGGATTATGTCATCAGGATCTGCTCCGAACATGGTAAGGCCACGAGCCATAACTTCCGACCAAGTATCCAGGTCTTTTCGGGTGTAACCTGATACTACGGGTTTTCCGGTGGTGCCGGAGGAGGTGTGTATCTCCACGATCTCTCGGGGAGGCACGGCGAACATCCCAAAGGGGTAACTTTCCCTCAGGTCTTCCTTGGAGGTGAAGGGAAGTTTCTCAATATCCTTCAGGGTCTTTATATCATCTGGTTTCACTCCAACCTGGTCCAGACGATTTTTATAATGAGGCACATTTTCATAGGCTCTTTTAACAACTGTTTGCAGTCTTTTAAGTTGTAATTCTTCTCTTTTCTTTTGATCCATGCATTCTGCTTCTTCATTCCAGATCATTGTTAATCCTCGTTAGATTTCTAATTAATAATTTAGCTGGATTCTTTAACATGGAAACTGTTTAGAATTAGTTCCATATCGTCTTTGTAGTTTAAGAGTGACTGGTTAAATACGAAAACCAAAAAGTAAACCCTTCTATCTTTTTCAAAAGCCACGCCCCGGGTGACGTAGGTTGTAGAATCGCTTTTGATACTGGATTCCACATCATAGGCCCGGGTGTTGTCCACGGTTATGGCTTGCTCATAGGTGATGTTGCTGGTCTGGAGGAGGTTGGACTTCCACTTCACCAGCTTATCATAAAGGGTCATATTTCCCAGCTCTTCAGAAAAAACAGAGAGGAGATTATTGTTATCCTTATACACCGTCACCATCACGGGAAACTCTGTTTCATCGGACACATTCCAGTTTAAAGGGTAATTGAAGGTTATGTTTTCATTATCATAAACATTGAAGTTGGCACTGGTCTGGGTATTGTTGGATGGTGGGGTGCTGGTTTCGTTACCGGCTTCAGAACCTGAATACAGGGCAAACACAACTACTAGGCAAATTATTGCAGTAAGAATAAAGACTAACCTGCGGTTGGCCGATATGAAGCCCCCTTTTTCGTGAACCTTCTGGGAAATAAGATCTTTACGGGATATTGGGCCTTTTTTACCTAGACTTACTTTTGGAATACTTTTCTGTTTATCCATCCCTTTCCTGGGAGGTTTCAGCAGCCGCGCTGCCTTGGAGAGGAAACCTTTCTTATTCTCATCCCGTTTTTTCCTGGAAGGTTCTAGCACCTTATCACTGCCTTGAAGAGTTTTAATGCGCTGGTTGATATGTTCTCATGATGATGTGAGTAATTCTTGTCTAATGTACTATTTTAAAGATACTATTTTGATGGGGGCGTATAAAATTAGCGACATTTCCCAAGGATTATATATTATTCAAAATGTAAATTAAGAATCATTATAATTATGGGATGTGGCTTATAACAGTCAATATCTATTACGGAGGCCTAGGAAATGGATTTGATGATATTAAGTGTTGTTGTCTTGATTTACCTTTTAATGGTAGGATATGTGGGCTACATAGCTTGGAAACGTACAAAAAGTGCCGATGATTACATGGTAGCCGGTCGTAAGACCCATCCCTACATCATGGCCCTGAGTTATGGTGCTACATTCATCAGCACCGCGGCTATAGTTGGTTTTGGGGGGGTGGCAGCCAATTATGGTATGGGTATTCTCTGGCTGGTATTTTTAAACATCATAGTGGGAATCTTCATAGCTTTCGTCTTTTTTGGGAAAAGAACAAGGAAAATGGGACACAACCTCAACGCTCTCACCTTCCCCGAATTTCTATCCCGTCGTTTTAACAGCCGATTCATCCAGTACTTCTCTGGGGCGGTGATCTTCATTGGAATGCCCCTCTACGCATCGGTGGTTCTGATTGGTATGGCCAGGTTCGTGGAAACCACCCTCAGCATAGATTATAACATAGCCCTGGTGGTAATGGCTATTATAGTGGCGGCTTACGTCATATTCGGGGGTATACGTGGGGTGATGTACACAGATGCCCTGCAGGGGACCATCATGTTTCTGGGGATGCTCTTCCTCCTGGGATCAATCTACTACCTCCTGGGCGGAGTTACCAATGCCCATCAAGCCCTCACCAACCTGGTGAATGTGGTGCCAGCCAGCGCCACGGCCAAGGCCACTGCAACTGGATTCACAGGCTGGACATCCATGCCCTCACTGGGAAGTCCCTTCTGGTGGACTCTGGTATCCAGTCTAATACTGGGGGTGGGGATTGGGGTGCTGTCCCAGCCCCAACTGGTAGTCCGTTTCATGACCGTCAAATCCAACCGGGAACTCAATCGGGCAGTTTTAATGGGTGGGGTGTTCATTTTCGTCACCACCTTCGCGGCTTACGTGGTGGGGTCCTTGTCCAACGTGTACTTCTTCCAATTAACTGGTAATACAGCTGTTCAGGCAGCAGGAGGCAACCTGGATAAGGTGATACCTACCTTCATATCCGCGGCCATGCCCCTGTGGTTCGCCTATCTGTTCATGATCACCCTACTATCCGCGGCCATGTCCACCCTATCAGCCCAGGTACACGTGCAGGGAACAGCCCTAGGTCATGATATCTATGAAACCCTGAGAGGAGATAAGAAAAAAGGCTCCTCCGTCCTAATAGCCCGGGTGGGGATCCTAGTGGCGGTGGTTATAGCTGTGATTCTGGGATTCATACTACCAACCAGCATCATAGCGGTGGGGACGTCCATGTGGTTTGGAATAACTGCTGCTGCTTTTTTATCAATGTATGTGGCAGCCCTCTTCTGGAAACGGGCCACCAAAGCCGGGGCCATCGCAGGATTGGTGGGAGGGAGTTTAATGAGCCTATTCTGGCTACTTTTTGGTTTCAAAAAATCAGCCGAAGCAGTGGGAATATGCCAGGCCCTCACCGGAAAAGTGGTCATCATCAACACCCTACCCTGGCTCACCATAGACCCCATAGTCATATCTTTACCTCTAGCAGCATTGTTAACAGTGTTAGTAAGCCTCATGACCAAACCACCCGAGAAAGAACACATGGACAAGTGCTTTGCAGGTTTGGATACCTTTAAGGGTAAATAGGGCCTATAAAAAAAATCCTGTTTCCATTAAATGAAACTCGTAGACTTTTGTTACCAGAAAAGGGGAATAAAAGATTGGGGACAAGTATTCAACTCTCCCCGTCCCATCAGCCTGGAAACCTTCACCACAGGTACAGTGCGGATAAACCGGAGGGGAACTCTTAATCCAGAGCACCCTCGAGCCTTAAAGCTTGAAGAGGAAGACCTGGAAGTTCCCATCCTATCCTACCGGGTCCATCATCACAGGGGAGACTATCTCCTGGACACGGGACTGGATGCATCATACCACCAGGATCCACAGGGAGGATTAACTGGCTCTGAAGTGGATGTGTTCCATCAGAGTAAGGGTGAAAACATTGCATGCTACTTGAAGGCTAGGAAACTCAGCCTTAATGGAGTTTTCTTCAGCCATCTGCATGCTGATCATGCAGCTGGGCAGCGGGAACTTTCCAATACAATCCCCTACATGGTGGCCAAGGGAGAGTATGACCATTACCATCCAGAGATCCATGGAGACTTTCTGGAGGGACTGGAGGTTCTACACGAGATAGACTTCTCCAGGGCAGATGACATCCCACCCCTGGGTCCCAGCGTGGATCTATTGGGTGACGGATCACTGTGGGCAATTTCAACACCTGGACACACCAGGGGGCACCTGTCTTTTCTGCTGAATGGCTACGAAGGCCCAGTTTTCTTGGCCATGGACGCCGCCTTCATATACGAGAATTTAGAGATGGAAGTGGCACCTTCTGACTATACCTGGGATGTGGAAATGGCTCAGGAATCATTGGAGAAAATTATAAGCTTTTTAGAAGAGTATCCCCGGGTCAGGGTTCTGGTGGGCCATGAAGTTTAAACAACACCTTTCCTGGTACGATTACACTACATTGCTGTTGGATGTGGGAAATGCCAAATTCGTTGATGTAATCCCTTAGATAAGGAGATCTTCCTTAAATATCTAAAACAGTCTTCATTCTACTGTGAACCTATATCAGATATGGTAGAAGTCTTTTTTACTATTTCAGGATTGTAAGTTCCGGATATAGGATAACATCGAAAGTAAAAAAATATTTACCATTAGGAACAATAATATATCTTTATACAGTGATGGTGTAAGGTGGATAAGGGGGTTTTAATCTTGATTGAACAGATATTCAAGCTTTCCAGAGGAAACGAAAAGGCCATAGAAAGAGTAGTGTATGATGAAAACATTCATTATCTCCACATGGTGTTTAACAAGGACCAAGGACTTCCCGAGCACTTTTCTAATTCCAACGTCTATATGACTGTTATTAGGGGTAAACTCTCCATTGGCCTTGATGATCAAGATATATCTGAATATGATGCAGGGACTTTGCTTAAAATCCCATTCCGGACCAAGATGAATGTGAAAAACCGGCATTCTGAGACTTTGGAGTTGATCGTGGTCAAGGCACCGGCACCAGGGACCATGAAAGAGAAATAATGGATTAGTCATCTTTTCTTTTTTTTAGGATCTTCCCCCGGCTATTAAAAAAGTACATATAAAATGATTTGAGGAGAGTGAAGAAAAGTGAAAAAACATGTAAAAAACAATGTGCATTGGGTAGGTAAGGTGGATTGGGAGCTGAAAAAGTTCCACGGGGATGAGTATTCAACTCATAAGGGCTCCACTTACAACTCTTACCTGATAGAAGAAGAAAAAACTGTCCTAATTGACACGGTATGGGCTCCATTTGCCGAAGAGTTTGTGGAAAATTTAGCCCAGGAGGTAGATCTGGATAAAATTGACTACATTGTGGCCAATCACGGGGAAATCGACCATAGTGGAGCGCTCCCTGCGTTAATGAAACATATTCCCGAAACTCCAATTTACTGCACCGCAAATGCTGTTAAATCATTAAAAGGACAGTACCACCAGGACTGGAATTTTAACGTGGTTAAGACCGGAGACACGTTGGATATTGGAAACGGGAAAGAACTGGTATTTGTGGAGATGATGATGCTGCATTGGCCAGACAGCATGGCAACCTACCTCACCCAGGACAATATACTCTTTAGTAATGACGCCTTTGGACAGCATTATGCAACAGAAAAATTATTCAATGACCAGGTTGATCAGTGTGACCTTTTCAATGAATCAATTAAATACTATGCTAACATTCTGACGCCTTTCAGCCAAATATTAAGAAATAAGTTGGATGAAGTCCTTTCTTTGAATCTTCAAATTGATCTTATTGCCACCAGCCATGGCGTTGTCTGGAGAGACAATCCCATGCAGATAGTTGAAAAGTACTCCAAGTGGGCTGATGACTACCAGGAGGACCAAATCACAATTATCTACGACACCATGTGGAACGGTACAAAGATACTGGCTGAGAAAATAGCGGAGGGAATAGCCCTGGCAGATCCTGAGGTGGTAGTGAAAGTCCTCAACCTGGCCAAAAGTGATGAAAACGACCTCATAACCGAAGTTTTTAAATCAAAAACCGTGCTGATGGGTTCACCAACCATTTCCAACACTATTCTGCATAGCGTGGCTGGCTTCATCCACCTCATGAAACAGTTAAAGTTTAAAAATAAAAAAGCAGCAGCATTCGGATGCTACGGTTGGAGTGGGGAATCAGTGAAGGTTTTAAACGATTCAATGGAAAATGCAGGTTTTGAAGTCATTGAAGAGGGCTTTAAAAATCATTGGAACCCGGATGTTGATGCACAAGAGGCTGCTTTGGAGTTTGGTAAAAAAATTGCCTTGTCATAAAATTTCAGATACCAGGGTAACATTAAACACCATCCCCACTTTTTTTTATTAGGCTACTTACTCTACAGGGTAGGGGTGGTCCTTTTTTTGATTTAGCGGTGTCCTTTTAATCAGCAGACCATTTAGATCGCTGCGGCCCTTTGCAGAGGAGAATCCACAATAAATCCATCAATATTATTGTGCTATGATAATCCCTTCAACCAAGTATCAATTTGTGTATATGGGCCTGGATCATTGTCACACATTGGAGTGGCAATAGTGTTTCTTGATTGGCCAAAAAAGACTGGGAGAAAGAATCGCTTGCCGGGAATCAGGAAATTGACTTCGAAGATTAATCCAAAGGTTTAGATAGTTTTAATTCCATAATACAATTACTAAATATCAAAGATAAGGGGGAATTATATGGTAAAATGGGGTCCTGTCATTGTCGGGTTTATCTTGGCAGTGATACTGGGTAACTTGTTTGGAGTTGTCAGCAATGCCTACTGGGGAGTAAATCTGGGGCTGTTTATTGCAGGATTTATTGTGGGCTATTGGGTTCATGAAGGTATCTGGGGAGGTTTGTGGAATGCTACCGTGGCTGGGGCTTTCGGTTCCATAGTGATAGCCATTATCTTAATCATTGGAGGAACCATCTTTGGTGGTCTGGCTGGATTAGCAGCAGGAATTCTAACCGGCCTAACCATGATCATAGTTTCCTTAATTGCGAACATCGTAGCCATGGGTGTTGGGGGAGCAATAGGTGGTCTTTTGAGTGGAGATTAGCCGATGGCTGAATCCACAATTTATCTTAAAGGTCCACAATGTGGAGAGAACGGTCCTTTTAAGAGAAGGGCAGGACCAGTACCTAAGTGGCCACTGCATGATAAATTTCAACGAACCTGAAGGATGACCCAAGATCCAATTAGATAATATTTTCATTTAAAACATGGAATGAATCTTTTAGCCGTTATGTGCTTCTGCATTACACCAAAGGATGATGTTGAAGTATCCACAGGAATTCACAGGAATCCAATCTACACACCCCATGTTTAGAGAAAGAAATGGTGCAGATCTTCCAGGCCAAGGTATTTCTCCCAAGAAAATGGATGGTTTTTAAGGAAATTTCTGCGAAAATGATTGTACCTGGATCATGAATGAAATAACCCGACTTAAGACTGACCTGCTCTGTAAGGGAATAAACATTAACCCAAAGGAACTCTATTATCGGGAAATAGTCCCCAGAGCCTATGCCGGAGCTGGCAAATCAAGGGCAGGTGTGGCTGGCAGTGGGAAATCCTTCATCTTAGAACACCAGGAGCCCTGTAACATTGGAGTCCTCCAACCCTTCCTGGAAGAATCGCCCTACCAATTCAAGATCATCGACAATCAGGGCTGGATACTTAAAAATGGTGAAAAAGTCATCAAAGCCACCTTAAGAGAACCATTCTGGCATAAAACACCACATTCTGACTTGATACAGTTGCATGGCAAGGATTCCCTGGCCACAGCCCTGTCCAACTTCTGCACCTACAAAAAACATGGAGATGGTTGTAAGTTCTGCATAATTGATATAGGGAACCAGGTGGTTTTTCACCACCCCCAACAGGTGGCTCGGTCCATACAATACATCGAAGAAAACCCGGAACTACGGGCCTGTTTCAACCTGGAAGATAAGTACAATCCAGATTTAACTGATAAAGAGATCTTAAAAAGAAAAATTTACATCAAGCCTATGGATATTAACATAAACGCTGGGGCCCTTAAGAACGTTGCCAGGATCTATGGGAACACCGTATCTGAGATTGGAAAGGTCAGCCAGCTACCCATATTCATGGAGGTCGGGCCACTTGAACGGGAAGAAATCGAAGATTTACATTCTAAAGGCATTGATGCAGCCAGTTTCAACCTGGAGCTTTATGACCCGAAGAGAAGAAAAGAGGTCATCCCTGGCAAGGCCCGAAGAAACTCACTGGATGCCTACCTGAGTTCCATGAGAAACGCGGTGGATATTCTTGGCGAAAATCAGGTCAGTTCCTGGATTCTGATTGGTCTGGAATCCCCAGATAAGACCATAGAGGGAATAAGGAGGATAGCAGAAACCGGGGCCATACCACTCCCTAAACCTTTCCGTCCACTGTACAGTGCGGATTATGAAAAAAAACGCCCACCAAATTTGAAAGACGCAGTCAGGATCTACCAGGAATGGTTGGACACTGTTAGAGAATGTGGATTAAATCCTTTAAAAGCTAAAGCCGGGTGTGCTCGGTGTAACGCCTGTTTCCCCTTAAAGGAACTGTTGAAGTATGGGGTGTAACCCGGAGCTTGATGTCTAAAACAGGTGGTGCAGTATATTTGGGGAACTCAAAAGAGTGACTGCCCAGATTAAAAGATCTGATAACTGCATCCTAAAAAAAACTATGGGAACAACATCAACGCTTATAATTAATTAATAATGAGAAAATGATTCTAATTTAGTTATAATAGACTTAAAGTCCTGGATCTTAGGATGGTAGGTGTTTCCCTTATTCCAGATGCACCAGCCATAATATATAATGGAAGCAGTGCCATGGTAATGCTTGGGATGCGTACTCCGCAAGGCCCATTATCCTGAGATCCTCTAAGTGATGCTTGTATGGTATGCTCTTTAACCCTATTTTTTTGGTTTATATTGTCTTATTACAAAGGGTATAAATAATATTAGGCTGAAAAATGAGATGGTGGAAGGATAAATACTAAAATTTGGTTTTAAATCATAATAATCAGTAAAATACTATTAAAATAGATTTAATGATGTTTCTGGAGTTAAATATGAGAATAATGAAGTTTAAACGTAATATTCACCAGAAGAGAACCATTTCCATGATCACTCTGGTGGTGCTGTTACCGGTAATTGGAATTATCTACTCACCAATTTTAATGGGCATGGGACTAAAAAACGGGTTCATAACCAGCAGTGCCATAATTTTTAGTATATGGCTTGTCTTGTCACTTTTTATAGGAAGAGCAGCTTCCTGTGGTTACACCTGCCCCTATGGTGCAATTCAGGAAATAACAGGTGGCTGGATTTTAAATAGGAGGGTCCGAAATCCAAGGCTGGCCCAATTAAAATATTTGGTATTCATAATCTTCATGACTTCCGTGGCCTTTTCCATATTCAAGCTGGGGGGACTTAAAGGAGTAAACTTTTTTGCATTAAATAGTGTAATAAGCACTCCTGGCCCATCACTTATTCTACCTTTCATTGCAATTCCAATATTTATAGTAATCATCAGTTTAATGTCTATGATCTTCGGAAGCAGGGCATTTTGCCGTTACTTGTGTCCACAAAGTGTGTTACTTATTGTAGGTACGGAAATTGGGAAACTCCTCCAGATAAACTGTTTGAGCTTGGACTCTCACCCTGAAAAATGCACAAACTGCGATATATGTAACCAGGCCTGTCCCATGGGACTGGAAATAAGTCAAATGGTTCGTAACGATTCCCTAGAGAATGTGGATTGTATAATGTGTGGAGAATGTGTCCATGCATGTCCCAAAGAGGTAATCAAATACTCGCCTGTAAAAAAGATTATCAAAAAAAAGAACAGTGGGTTACAATAAAGATGTACAATAGGAGGTTATACTTATGGCACCACATTGTGACACCATGGATGGACCGGTGGTTACAGCCTGTAAAACTGCTTTAAAAACAGGAAATGTTAATTATGTCCTCCCCTTTGTACCTAAAGATGCAGAAGAAGCACTCTCCCAGGCTTTTAATAAAGTTCAAAAAGCCAGAGAATTAGGTGCAGATGCAGCGGAAGTTGCTGATACGTGGTTCTTTGAGACTGCAGTGCGACTGCACCGTGAAGGGGAAGGAGCAAATTACACCGGACTTAAACCAGCTGGACTGGATTGGGGGCCAGTAGTACCCCTGGCTGAGAAGGATATAGAAAAAGAAGACCCCACAGACACCATAGAATTTCTGAAAAGCGTGCTAGAGGAGAATATGCTAGAAAAATTTCGGGCAGCAATTTCCAAGAAGAACTACCAGTTAGATGATGTGGACGCAGCCCGAGGGTACACTGAAGCCATGCTACACTTTGTGCTATCTTCCCACCACCTATACAAGTATGTGATCTCTGGAAAATTGCATTAGTGGATGTTTTAAGATGGAACCACACCCAGTTATGGGAAGGGTTAAGAATTGCACGGTGGAGTGCCGTCCACTGGATCCTGAATCCTATGGGGGAAGGTGTGAAGGTCATGACGTGTCTAGGAAATTGTTTCTGGAAATGATTGCCAGTTCATCTGATATGGAAGAGGATTTAACCCAGTTGAAAAATCTGAACATCCAGGATATGGTGGAAAGGGTGGAAAAAAATTACCCGTAGCCTGGACACCCAATTCAAATCCATTTCCTACGGGGAATATCTGGGTGAAAAAAGATGAGTATCTGAGGTAAATCCACCTGCCTAAAGGTGATTAAATGGAGTAGATAGGTAATACCAAAAAAATAGGTTTCTGGCATGAATATCAGTTTACAGTAAAGGTTTGGGGGGAATAGTCAACTGTTAATCTGCACCCCTAGTGAAACTGTCCCCCTTGAAGTTTTTTCATGTGATTATCACCTGATCGTCGGATATACAATTTGATGGACATTTTCATGCCTCTAATGGTGCAGAAATATAAAATGGGAGTGTTAACATGATAAGTATCAAACGTGCCTACGATCCTGCAGATGATGAAGATGGCTTCCGCATTCTAGTTGATCGACTGTGGCCCCGTGGAGTCAGCAAGGACAGGTTGAAGATAGATTTATGGCTTAAGGAAGTGGCTCCATCCAGCCAGCTTCGTAAATGGTTCGCACACGATCCCCAAAAATGGAAAGAATTCCAGGCCAGATACCTGGAAGAATTGAAGGAAAAAAAGGAGTATTTAGACCAGATAGAAGATATTATCAGAAAAGAAGAAACTGTAACCCTGGTTTACGCTGCTAAAGATGAGGATCATAATAACGCCCAGGTTCTGAAGGAACTCCTGAGTCCAAGGGTTTGAAGCATGGTTTAAGGTTTGATCTGTGGAACAAGGAGTAAATTACTGCCGATGGGATTTAATCATTGAAACATATTTCACGGAATGATCCCTGTCTGAATTGTATGAATTCTCCTCTTCCTAGGTGCGACCTGAATTATAAATCTAAGTAAGCCTATCATGGTAGTTTTCCACTTTATCCTGTTGAATAAGTGGTTTCATGGCCTCCACCATACTGCCCATAATAAAGAAGAACTCCTGGTCCTTCTCTATCATGGCATCCATTAAGGATTTTTCCATTCCTTTACGAGCACTAATATCGGTCATGATGGAAATAGCACCTAAATAGTCTTTCCCCTTAAAGAGGGCGCTGGTGGCTATTAGAAAACATGCCTTAGAACCTTTATTGGTGATAAATTCAAGTTCATAGGTCTGGGCTGTCTTTTTTTTAAGACTTCTCAAGTGGTCCAATAATTTGTTCTTTTCAGATGGCTCTGTGAAGTTAAATATATCCCTATCAATCATCTCAGTCACACTGTACCCTAACATTTTGGCCATGGCTTTGTTTACGTATTTCAGCTTATTCTGGGAATTTATTAAAAACACTCCTGATTGTATTTTTTCCACCATAAGCCGATATTTTTCTTCACTTTTTCTCAACTTTCTTTCTATGTTTTTCCGCTCCATGGAATACTTGATGGAACGAGATAGGAGTGGGCTGTCAATCTGTCCCTTAACTAAATAATCCTGGGCACCCTCCCCTACGGAGTTAATAGCTAGTTCTTCATCTGAAAATCCGGTGAGAATGATAATGGGCAAATCTGGAGCTTTTTGGTTCATGCCTTTAATGGTTTCAATTCCCTGACTATCAGGAAGATTTAAATCCAGGAGTAAAATATCAAAATCAGTGTACTTAAGGTGCTTTATCCCATCAACAAGTCTATCGGCGTGTGTTACTTTAAAATGAGCACCATAAATTTCCTTAAGCATTTCCTTAATTATCAGAGCGTCACCAGGATTGTCTTCCACCAAAAGAACCTTAATTTCCTTCATTTGATCACCGGGGAGGTAGTTTAACTATTTCCAGCCAGAAATTCTGGATACTCTTCACCACCTTTATGAACTCGTCCAGATCAACTGGCTTGGTAATGTAGCAGTTGGCATCAAGCTTACAGGTTTCCTCCAGATCCTCTTCAGCATTAGATGTAGTTAATATAACCACTGGTATGCATTTAAGGCTTTTATCTTCCTTAATTTCTCTTAGAACTTCGATGCCATTTTTTTTAGGTAAATTTAGGTCAAGAATTATCAGATCCGGCCTTTGGGCCTTGAAGTACTCGCCTTCCTGGCGAAGCATTTTCATGGCTTCCTCACCATCTAATGCTACCCGGAGGTTGTTGTGTAATTTAGAGTCTTTAAACACTTCTTTCACTAGGCGAATATCCCCGGGGTTGTCTTCAATCAATAATATCTCAACCATCTTAGCTGCTAAATTTCCGTTCAAATGCATAAATTAACCTCCTGGGGGGATGGTGAAGTAGAATGTGGAGCCTTTTCCTGGATCTGACTCTACCCAGATCCTTCCACCGTGTCTTTCCACTATCCTCTTGGCTATGGCCAGACCTATACCTGTGCCTTCATATTCATCTCTACCATGCAATCTCTGGAATATCTTGAAGATCTTGATCTTCTGGTTTTCATCAATTCCCATACCATTATCCTGAACTGAAAACAGCCACCCATCCTCTTCCTTATTGGCGGAAATATGGATTTGGGGTCTTTCCGGCCCATGATACTTAATGGCGTTGACGACAAGATTCTGGAACAACTGTACCATCTGGTTGAAATCAGCAAATATCACTGGGAGGGGATCGTGGGTGATTACTGCATCGTTTTTCTCAATGAAAATTTTTGATTCAAAAACAACCTGTTCTAACACTTCTTCAGTGCTAACTTCCCTGAATTTCACTGGTTTGGTGTTGAGACGTGAAAATTTTAGAAGATCATTGATCAATTTTTGCATTCGAACCGCACCATCCACCGCAAACCCTATGAATTCCTGGGCCTCTTCATCCAAACTTTCCCCGTAACGCCTTTGTAAAAGCTGCAGGAAGCTGATAATCATGCGTAAAGGTTCCTGCAAGTCATGAGAAGCTACGTAGGCGAACTGTTCCAAATCGTAATTTGATTTTTCCAGCTTCCCCAGTGTTGATTTAAGATTTTCTTCCGATCCTTTCCGTTCGGTTATATCACTAAAAATAGTTGCAAAATGATGGGGTTTGGGAGAGTAAGTACAAACATCATAGTGACGTTTCAAAGTATCTGAGTAGCCATCGAAGTGCTTATGTTTGCCTGTAAGAGCTACTTCCCCATAAATCGAAACCCAGTCTACAGTATCTCCAGGCACAACTTCACTTTGGAGTTTACCAACTACCTCGTCTTTTTTCAGCCCTGTTAGTTTTTCAAAGGCGGGGTTAATATCTAAAAATCGGAAATCAATTGGTCCTCCCTTAGAATCAAAGATAATCTCGTGTACTGCAAAGCCTTCGGACATCTGGTTAAACAAGGAACGGTAACGTTCTTCACTTTCTCTTAATTTCTGTTCTGCCAGTTTTCCTCTAGTTACGTCCATGAACATCCCCGAGATCACGTCATCTTTTAGACTGGCACTAACTAGTAAGTTGATGCCCTGACCATTTTTTCCAACCATTTCCAATTCATAATCTGCTAAGCCACCACACTCTTTCAGATCATGGATCAATGAAGTTCTATCCTCTTGATATTTGTACAAATTTTTGATATTCTGCTCTTTCAGCTCTTCAACACTATCAAAACCAAATATCCTGGTTAACGCCTCATTGGCAAACAGTATATCGCCCTTTAGATTGCTCTTATAAACTCCCACCAGGGAATTATGCACCAACTCTCGATAATTTCTTTCACTCTCTTTAAGGGCATTTTCGGAGTTTTTTCGTTGAGTAATATCTGAGGTGAGGATCAACACTTTCCAATCAGGGAAGGGTAGGGTGCGTGCTATAACCTTGATCCAGATGGTTTCATCATCTTCGGTGACTACGCCAACATCATCTTCCACAATTTCACCCCCACCATGCAGTACTATGGAACTGGGAAGTTCATCTATGGACATTTCACTCCCATCACCTTTAATATATCTCCTCTTCTTATGTTTTCCCCTGAGAATTTCCTCTTTAGAAAGTTTAAGTATTTTCTCCATGGCAGGGTTAACATCTAAGACGTCACGATTTTTATTCACAATGGAAACACCTATGGGGAGTGTTTCGTAGAGGGCGTTTAATTTTCTCTCTTTTTCAATGAGAGCTTTTTCCATATTTTTACGGGAGCTAATATCTTCAAAAATAGTGTAAACTTGGTAGGGCTTAGTTTCACCCGGCTGGAATAAGGGGATGGCGTTTATACTCAACCAAGTGTAACCCTCCTTTGATGGATTTTCAATTCCCATCACCACCCCCTGCACCTTTTCCCCGGTTTTCAAGGCCCTCATGTAGGGGTGTACTTCTCTGGGAAAATGGGTTCCATCTTCCTTCACTGCCCCCCAGAGGGGGTTATCAGATTTTTTATTAAGAATTTCTTCACAATCATATCCAAGAATGATTTCAGCCGCAGGGTTCATGGATTTGATGTGGCCATGGACATCCTGGAAAACCACCCCCTGGGTTATGGTTTCAAAAAGGGTGCGATATTTTTCTTCGCTCTTCTGCAGGGCTATTTCCGCCAATTTTTGGTCAGTAATATCTCTTTCATTTACCCTGCATCCCAGGTAATTTTTATTTTCATCAAAAACAGATTTACAAGTGTGTGAAATCCAGCGAACATCCCCCTCCCGGGTTTTTATCCGGAATTCCAGGCTGATGGCTTCATCATCTGGACTTGTTTTCTGGAAATGCTCACCCAGCAGTGGTCGATCATCGGGGTGGATAATTTCATGTAATAGTTGGGGATTTTTTTTAAAATCCTGCGATGAATATCCAGTGATACGTTCACAAGAAGGAGAACAATGAATTAACCTACCACTGGGTGTTATCCAGTATTCCCAGTCATAGTTAAAGTTGTCTAGTGTGTGAAGGATATGGTTGTTCTCTGGTTCAATTAGAGACATTTTATCGGCTGCTGGTTTTGGTCCAGTATACCCTGGAAAGTCCTGAATAAGATAGAGTTAAACTATTTTTTATCATCACTGGCTGTCTTTCAATGTCTTCAAAGTGTTAAGGGTTATTTCTTTCTCTAAATATCGTAATCTTTCAGATAAGAAGTCTAATACTTGTTTTCGTTCTTCAAATGAAACATTTTTCTTAGAAAGCATGTTAATTAGTTCAGTAATACTCCGGACGGATTGTGTGGTTTTTTCATCCATCAAAAGTATGTCCCGTTTTCCAATTTCCTTGGCTGGAGCTACACAGACTGCCCCTAAAAGTTTTCCATTTTTATCCTTCACATCCATGGTACTGGTAAACTTGGCGGAATTTTTCATGTTAATTCACCGTATATTAGTTATTTCAACTTCTTAAATAAATTTTGTGCTAAAAATTTGCACTATATGGAATATTCCGGGTAATTAAAAGGGTTCCCAGAGTTTAGCACTCTGGGAATCCTTATCATCCCGTTTTACGGAGGCGGTAACGGGGGTGATATTAGAACTATATTCAGTCTAATTCACCTAATTACATCTTACTTCTGGAAAATATATATACATTTCTATGAAGATTCAGCATCCAGTTTGAGTAGTAACAATTTAGCAAGAAGTAATGGAAGATGGAAAAGTATATAAGTATATTCTTATATACTTAAGAATCATGATGAGGATAAACTCCGGGGCCAGCTCCTTAATATCTGCTGAATTGGAAGAGCTATTCAAGGCCTTGAGTAACATAAACAGACTCCTTCTGGTCTATTCCCTGGCATCTGGAGAAGTGGAGCGGATCAGCGTAACCGAGATGTCTAAACTAATGGGTTTAACCCAGCCAGCCGCATCACAACACCTTAAAGTCCTCAAAACAGCCAAGATCTTAGTGGCCCAAAGGGAAGGAAATTACATCTACTACACCTTCAACAAACAGGCCCTGCAGAAGCACAAAAATTCAATTGATTTTTTATTTAACTGTGCATTGTCCAAATGTGAACACCTAGAAAAGCAGGAATAGACCCTTAAGGGCAATCCAGCAACGGCAGATCCTTAAATAATACTTTAAAAATTAAAAAAAATACCTATTTTCACATTATAAACCAATATCTTGCGTGATAACATGAAAGAACTGAATTTAAATGAAGAATTACCGGTACTGGTCCTACCGGACCGTGTTTTATTACACCCCACCAATATGAACATGAAAATTGGCAAAAAAATCGGGAGCGAAATCCATCAAAGGGTTAAGGACCATGATTTCTATGGCATTGTCCTGGCCGTGAAGGAATTCCGGGCGGGCCGATACGCTAAACATGACTTTCATAGGGTGGGAACCCTCATCAGAATCGAAAATGCCCATGAAATGAGGGACTTCTACCATCTGAAGGTGGATATTCTGGAAAGAGTTCAGATAGATGAACTCATCCCTGATGGCATGAATTATCGGGCTAAATATCATTTAACACCCGATGAAATCGACCTGGACCCTGTGAACCAGGAGGAAATCCTGAAGCATATCCGGTTTTTAGTCTCAGAGATAAGTGAAAACTTTAAAGGAGCAGAAACCTTCCTGGAAAAAGTAAACCAACTAGACGATCTAAACCGGGCAATAGCATATGTGTTCCCCTACATGAGACTTTCTGTGGAAGAAAGACAAAAATTCCTGGAAACACGCTCCTTGAAGGAAAAAAGTCTGTCATTCCTGGACATGCTCATTGAACAAAAGGAGTCTATCCAATTCCAGATGGAGATGGCAGCCAAATTCAACGAGGAGATGAATAAGAAGCACCGGGAAAATATACTCAAGGAGCAGTTGAAGGCTATACAGGACGAACTCAGTGAAGTAGGGGGTGGTCCTGGTAGGAAAGATTATCGTGAACTTATTGATGAATCCCAAATGCCAGATGAGGTGCGGGAGGTGGCCCTGGAGGAAGTGGCCAAGCTGGACAGGCAGGGTCCCAACAGTTCCGAGGAGAATGTCATCCGAAACTACCTGGACCTTCTGGTCAGCCTACCCTGGGGTGAAAGTAAAGTCCAGGATATAGACATTGAGGCAGCCCGCAAAGTACTGGATAAGGAGCACTACGGCCTGGATAAAGTGAAGGATAGGATCATCCAGCACATGACTGTTATGAAACTGAAACATAACCAGCAGGGATCCATCCTGTTACTGGTGGGACCCCCAGGAACCGGCAAAACCAGCCTTGGAAAAAGTATCGCCGAAGCACTGGGGAGAAAATACGTTAGAATTAGTTTAGGTGGTGTTAAGGATGAATCAGAGATACGTGGCCACCGCCGCACCTACCTGGGAGCTCTGCCTGGTCGGATCATCAATGGTATGAAAAGGGCCGGTGAAAAAAATCCGGTCTTCATCCTGGATGAAGTGGACAAGTTAATGGCCTCCTACAGTGGAGACCCGGCCAGCGCCCTCCTGGAAGTTCTGGATCCGGAACAGAATGACACATTCTCTGATCATTACCTGGAGGTACCCTACGACCTGTCTGATGTCTTCTTCATAGCCACCGCCAACTCCCTGAGGGACATACCCGGACCCCTGCGGGATCGTCTGGAAATAATCGAAATCGGCAGCTACACCAGCCACGAGAAGTTCCACATAGGAAAGAACCATCTCATCGACCTGGTGCTGAAAGATAACGGCCTCAGCAGGGATCAGCTGCAGATAACCGACGAAGCCCTGCAGACCATCATCGAAAAGTACACCCGGGAAGCAGGGGTTAGGAACCTCAAACGGCAACTTGCCACGGTGGCCAGGGTGGCGTCGGAGAAGATAGTGCTGGGTAAGGTTGATTTACCCTACATAATAAAAGAGGACATGCTGTACGACATGCTGGGACACCAGATAACCCAGATCAATGAGGTGGGTAAGAAAAATCCTCCCGGAGTGGTGACTGGCCTGGCCTGGACTCCAGTGGGAGGGGATATCCTCTTCATCGAAGGTGCCTTCATGCCTGGAACCGGCAAACTTACCCTGACCGGTCAACTGGGGGATGTGATGAAGGAATCTGCCAAGATCTCCCAGAGCCTCATTCGCTCCAGACTGGCCTTCCACCTGAAGAACATGGAATTCGATAAAAAGGATCTGCACATCCATGTCCCATCCGGGGCCATACCCAAGGATGGACCCTCTGCAGGGATGGCACTATTAACCACCATAGCATCCCTGGTCACTGGTCAAGCCGTGGATTCTAAACTGGCCATGACTGGTGAAATCTCTCTACGAGGCGCTGTACTGCCCGTGGGGGGGATAAAGGAGAAAGTCCTGGCCGCCCACCGGGCCGGGATAAAACGGGTCATCCTACCCCTGGAGAACAAAAACGACCTGGATGATATCCCTGAAGATGTGAAGGGGGAACTGGAATTCATCCTGGTTGAAACTGTGGAAGATGTCATAAGGGAGACCATCGGTATTGAACTGCCCAAACCAGTGCTGATGGGTGTCAGCTCCGACACTTTAGCCGGTGGAGCCGGAGCTTAGTCCCATAATGCCCAAGAAAAATTCTATTCCATCTCCATCCCAGGGGATGGAAACTTTTTTTTCCAGAATTAAATCATGGAAACTCATATCATTCCCGGTGAAAAGGTTGGAGATTTTCTTTTACAAATCCTGGTCCAAGTATGGACTTCAGTCACCAATCCCTAGGACATGTACATTTTTTTTTTGATAGTTTACCCATAAAAAGAAAAACCAACTCCTATTTTTTCTGGATCAAAAGGTTATTCCTTCATGGTTAAACAGACGGTACATCAAGACTTTGATGAAGTCGGTTATTACAAAGGCGATAACAGCATAAATCCATACAAAAATGGCCAAATACCAGCCCATAGCAGGTAGAAGTATCCCATACACGGTTATTAAGGTGGCGGTTAGCTGGGTTAGTATTATAGCTAAAAATAATGGTAAAGCTGGTTTCACTGACCAGAAGGGGCCTTTGGTCCTGGCTACAAATACCATAAGGTGACCGGCCACCGATAGCTTCAGATATATGAAGGACTGCAACACCTCCCTGCTGAGGTGAAATATATCCACCCCAATGTAGAGGATCAGGAAGGAGGAAAGAACTCCCACAAAACCCAGTATGGTGGCTACACTTAAAATCATCCTCATATCCCATTTTTCTGGTTGCTTTGAGTATATCACGTTGTCATAGGCAATGGTCATGATGGGAGCATCATTTAAAAGGGCTAAAAGCACAATCATCAAGGCTGTTACTGGATAAAAATTGAAAACCATGATGGAAGAGCTTATGAAAAATAAGACCCGGATGGTCTCAGCAATCCTGTAGATAGAGTAGTTGTTCATTCTCTGGAAAATTTTTCGGCTCTCCTTTATGGAGTCTATTATTACTGAGAGGCCTGGTTTGGTTAAAACGATAGCTGCTGCTGATTTCGCTGCATCGGTAGACCCTGAAACTGCAATTCCCACATCAGCTTTTTTAAGTGCAGGGGCATCATTAACTCCATCACCGGTCATCCCCACGATGTGCCCTGCATCCTGAAGTAACTCCACAATGTGATACTTGTGTTCTGGGAAAACCTGGGCAAAACCATCTGATTCTTCCACTATTTTCTTCGCTTTTCGGTCAGACTCCTCTATAAAATCCTCTGGTAAAACAATTTCAGCCCCTAGGTTGACTTCCCCTGAGACCTCTTGGGCTATGGCAAGATGGTCACCAGTTACCATCTTAACCTCCACTCCCATGGCCTGGGCAGTTTTTATGGTGAAAGCAGAATCTTCCCGGGGCGGATCATACAAGGCAATTATACCCACATAACTCCATCCACCCCCTGAGTCACGTTTCCCAACGCCCAGGGACCGATAGCCCTTCTTTGCAAATTTATCAACCGTTTCTTCCACTTGAACAGCAGGGTCTTCCAGGGCCAGTGACTGTATTGACTGAACCGCCCCCTTGGAAACCCCGAACCTTTTCCCACCACCCTCTACCAAGGCTTCGGTACGTTTCACAACAGGATTAAAGGGTTTAAATTCTTTTATATTGTATTCATCACCTACTGGGCCTATTTCTGTCCTGGTTTTCTTGAGTATGGCGCCATCAATGGGATCTCCACTCTCCTCCTCAGAGGCCAGTGCTGCATATAAAAGCAGCTGCTTTTCATCAAACCCTGGAAAGGGTTCTAATCCTGCCACTGCCAGTTCATTTTTGGTTATTGTACCGGTTTTATCTGAACATAAGACATCAACACCAGCCATTTCTTCAATGGAACTTAACTTACTGACTATGGCCTCCTTTTTGGCCAGGGCAATGGCACCTATGGCCATGGTTACTGATAACACAGCAGGCAGTGCCACGGGTATGGAGGCAACCACCAGTACCAGTGCAAATTGGAGGGTGGATAGTAAGCTCTCCTTCCGAAACAACGCCACCATGAATATCATTGCCACCAGCATGGCAGCTACAAGTATCAGATAATCCCCGATCTTCACCACGGCCTTCTTTAGGTGGCTTTTTGTTTCAGCTTCCTCTACCAACTGGGCGGTTTTACCAAAGTAGGTGTTCATACCGGTGAGGATCACCAGTGCCTCCATTTCTCCTTGTATTATCACCGAGCCTGAGTAGGCCACATCGGAAGATTTCTTTTCCACGGGCAGGGACTCACCAGTGAGGGCTGATTCATCAATGGATAAAAAATCTCCCTTAATCAACTTCAAATCAGCAGGAACAACATTTCCCAGACGTAGATGTACAATATCTCCAGGAACAAGATCCTGGGCTGCCATTTCCATCCACTTCCCATCACGCAGAACCCGGGCATTAACAGCCAACTTCTCCTTTAAGAGTTCAATGGCATTGTTGGCTTTATATTCCTGCCAAAAGCCAACAACCCCATTAAGAAATAACAGTACAGTAATTATCCCCAGATCAGCGTAGTGTCCTATGAATGCTGATATCACAATAGCAATCTCGATCATCCAGGGAATAGGACCCCAAAAGTACTTTAAAAAGGTAAAGATGGGGCTGACTTTCTCTTCCATAATCTGGTTGGGCCCATATATTTCCTGACGCCTCAACGCCTCTTTTGAAGTAAGCCCGCCCCTAGTTGAGGATAAAATATTTAATAATTCATATGTGGAACTATTCTGGATCTTTTCTCTATCTAATAAAATTTTTTGACTCATAAGGAGGCATGTTCAATGGGGCGCATGGTTAATGGACACCCAAAGATATTATTTATTGTACAAATAATTTTGTTCAACAAAATATATAAAATATGCAATTAGACTGATTATATTGAAAATAATAGCTTGTATTGATTATTAGCTAATGAACTAGGATGAATCAATGAATTTGACTAACCAGTGCTGGAGATAATTTCAGTAACAATGGGATTGTGAAAAAAAAGGAGCAATGCTGGGCTCTGATATTCAAAAGATGTAGGAACAAGTTTCACAGGAATTACTCAGATAGGCAGTTGCTTTTTTCCTGTCCCATCACCTATGATTAGGAAATGAATGTAGTCTAGGTTGATGGGAATAAGGGTCAATCAGGGAAAAACTACCTTTATAATGGACTGGAGTTAACATTTAAGTTTAGACCGAGGAGGTTAAACCATAAATAAATTTAAAATTTTATTAATCATAGGTGCCATCATCTACTTTGTATTTTCCTCTTTAATCATACTGGGATATCCCCTTAACGCGGATACCAATACTAGTGATACCCTGAAAGAGGTGGAGACAGTTAAAGTTCTGGTGTACAATGGGGATGGTACCCTGTCCAAAAGCGTGGAAGGTGTCCTGGAATGTCTTAACACCATAAACCATCAGAATCTCACCCCATATTATTACTACGATTATTCCACCACCAATGTGGTCAGCACCAGCAAGTTATCTGACTGCGATGTGTTGATAGTTCCAGGAGGTGATGCTTCCACTTATCTTCGAGGAAGAAGCATTGATGCTGCGGCTATTAAACAGTTCGTCAGTGGCGGTAAAGGATATATGGGGATATGTGCTGGTGCCTACGCTGCCACCAACCAGTTTGACAGATACCGTTCAGGTTGGGGCCTGGCATCCACCATTAATACTTATAATGTTATCTACGAGGGAATGGTACCAGTAAACATAAGCTCCAATGGAGATATCTTGGGAAACGGGACGTCTATGTTTAACCTCCACCATCAAAACGGCCCTGCCATGTACTCCACGTCCTCGGATATCCCCATGGCTACCTATGCCAATAACCAGACTGGATATCAGGGTTACGCTGCCATTTTCGGTGTGAACTATGGTTCGGGAAGGGTGCTGTTAAGTGGTCCCCATCCTGAAATGGATCCTCAAAACCCCCGGTTACTGGCCCGCATGATCCTGTGGACTGCTAAAAAGATATGATAAGTATTTCATTGATTACAGGGGTTCAAGCCACACATCCAACATTCTATCCACAAAAACACATCTGCAACCCTTAAATCAAGTAGGCCATTAGGGTGTGATAGGTGGAGAAAAAAGTGGGAAAACATCTAAAGCGTGACCTACCCCAAAAAGGTTGGATGCCGAGAAAGAAGTCCCCAAAGTAATGATGTCACCTTGAATCCATTACTTCTTCTGGAAGTCCAGGATCACCCTGAGTAGGGGGAGTTCCTGGTCAATGTCCACTGAGAGAGGGGGTCCTTCATCCATGTAAAGTGAAGCCAGTAGAAATTCCTCGGATACCTGCTTACCAGCAAGGTTGTCCATGGTTTTCACTGTGAACTGCTTCCCTTCACGACCCTTGAAAAAGTCTTTCACCCGGGCCGAGTCAGTGCCCACCACCCGCAGCATTACCATGAGGTGCTGGTCACTGCGGAAGTAAAAGTCCTTAACAAAGTCAGGGGAGATGGCTATTTTTTCATCTTTTCTAATAAAAGATACTGGTGTGGATACATCAGACACAACAAACATTCCTCCATATTATCTATTTCTTCTTCCGTAAATTGTCCACTGAAGATTTCAGGGAGGTTAACCAGGGCTTCAGTCTCTCTTGGTAACTTTCCTGGTCATCTCCGGATTCCTTTCCCGTAGTTGGGATCTGGGTTTTCACGTAGTCTTCCAGCCAATCAGCCAGTTCATATTCGGGGAGGGTGTCAAAGTATACCCAGGCGTAGCCATCATGTTCGCTACTGAGGTGGAGTTCGCCCTCCTTCACCCTAGCGGAGAGAATGATATGAACTGCCCTTATCAGGGTTAAGTTTTGCTCAGAAACCCCCACCACATGGTCCAGGGAGATGGTGAGGTTGGTTTCTTCCTTAACTTCTCTTTTAAGGGCTTGATCAAATGATTCGCCCTGATCAACTTTTCCCCCTGGAAGCTCCCATTTATCGGGGTTAGTCATGGATTCAGAGGATCGTTTTAAAATCAAGATCTTTCCATCGTCATCGGTGATCAGGGCCCGTACAGCAAGGCCAAAAACTAGTTCTATCATCTTGGCATTCCTATCATTTTTATAATAATTGTATACACTAAACTGTATAATGGTTGAGGTTATCTACCCCATGCTTATTTAAAAAAGATACCCGGGACCTAATAATCATTTTTTCATGAATAAATCAGGTGAATTTGGTTTTTTCTATTAGCACGCATTTTATGTGGCTAATTCTAGGCTGGCTCCCCATACTTATTATAGATATTTATAATAGACTATTTCACCCAATTAATAATGATAAACTGAGTTCTTTTTTAAACTCAAGGTTTATCATATATATTATGGAAGAGGTGCAAGTAAATGGTTTTGGGAATTGAGGATCCATGGATCTGGAGCGCATACATTGGCTGCATTCTGGCCATGCTTTTATGTGTAGTTTATGGTGTCGTAAACTGGAATAAAGGCGCTGAAGACGAGGAAGAGCAGATCAAGGAAGAGATGGAATGGCATAAGAAGGAGAAGGAAATGGAAGAAAAAGAGCTCGGGCTCTGGGATGAGGAAGGCTGACTATTCCAAGTTTTGCCCATTCTTGTTCTTCATTTAAAGGGGGTGTTTTTAGTGGATATTTTCATTTTAAGTATTGTAGTTTTAATTTATCTTTTGATGGTGGGTTACGTGGGCTACGTGGCCTGGAAACGTACCAAAAGCGCCGATGATTACATGGTGGCTGGTCGTAAAACCCACCCTTATATTATGGCCCTGAGTTATGGGGCTACCTTCATCAGTACCTCAGCCATCGTGGGTTTCGGGGGAACAGCTGGTGTTTATGGTATGGGGCTCTTGTGGCTCACCTTCCTGAACATCTTGGTGGGGATTTTCATTGCATTCGTGTTCTTCGGAAAGCGTACCCGGAAAATGGGACATAATATGGGTGCCCTGACCTTTCCCGAATTCCTTTCCCGACGTTTCAACAGTAAATTCATCCAATACTTCTCAGGGGCAGTAATATTCCTGGGGATGCCCCTCTACGCATCGGTGGTTCTGATTGGTATGGCTCGGTTCGTGGAAACCACCCTACAAATCGATTACAACTTTGCACTCGTTGGAATGGCCTTAATAGTGGCAGTATACGTGATTTTTGGGGGCTTACGTGGGGTGATGTACACTGACGCCCTGCAGGGGACCATCATGTTCTTTGGAATGCTGTTCCTCCTGGCTTCCACCTACTGGGTGCTGGGTGGAGTGGTGGATGCCAACCAGGCCCTCACCAACCTGATCAATATCGTGCCAGCCAGTGCCACGGCCAAGGCCACCGCCACCGGATTCACAGGCTGGACATCCATGCCCTCACTGGGAAGTCCCTTCTGGTGGACCCTGGTAAGCACCCTCATTTTGGGAGTGGGTATTGGAGTGTTATCCCAACCCCAACTGGCAGTCCGTTTCATGACCGTTAAATCCAACCGGGAACTCAACCGGGCGGTGCTAATTGGTGGTATATTCATCTTCATGATGACTGGAACTGCCTTTGTGGTGGGTGCCCTGTCCAACGTGTATTTCTTTGACACGGTGGGGAAATTAGCCATCGCAGTAGCAGGTGGTAATGCTGATAAGATTATACCCACCTTCATTGGAGGTGCCATGCCCCTGTGGTTCGCCTATCTGTTCATGATCACCCTACTATCAGCGGCCATGTCCACCCTATCCGCCCAGGTGCACGTGCAGGGAACAGCCCTGGGAAGAGACATCTACGAAACCGTCACCAGTAAAACTGGTGGCTCTTCTGTGATGATAGCGCGAGCTGGGATAGCCATAGCAGTGATCATCGCGGTGATCCTGGGGTTCATCTTACCAGCCAACATCATAGCCGTGGGAACTGCCATGTGGTTCAGTATAACTGCGGCATCCTTCCTGTCACTGTACATCTTCGCCCTGTTCTGGAAGCGTTCCACCAAGGTAGGGGCCATTGCGGGTCTTTTGACTGGTACCTTTTTCAGCATGTTCTGGATACTCTTCGGATATCAGAAATCAGCCGCGGCTCTGGGTATCTGCCAGGCCATCACTGGTAATGCGGTTATTTTAACCACCGCGCCCTGGCCCACCGTAGACCCCATTGTGATTGGCCTGCCATTGGCCTTCGTGGTCACTGTGGTGGTAAGTTTATTGACCAAACCACCCGCCCAGGAACACATGGACCTCTGTTTTAAGGGGATTTAAATTTCTAATCCCTTTTTTTAATATTTTATATTAAAAAAATAATTACACCAATTGAATTAATCTTAGTTCTATCATACGGAGTTTTAACCTTATTTTGATAAATTATAACCTGAAAAATTCAGAAATACTTGTAGAAATAAACTTTCTAAAAAAATATATAGTATCAGTGAAATATTATAAAAACAAATCAGTACATAAAAAGGTCGAGGATTGAAAAACCCGTTTTGATGGTGATTAATATGAGAATAATTGAAGAAATAATTGGAAAAGAAGTTTTAGACAGCTCAGCAGTGGTAATTGGTAAAGTTAGGGATCTGGAGTTGAATGTGGAAACCAACCAGATCGAAGCCTTCATCCTAGGAAAAGGTGGCATTTCGGAGGGACTGGGACTGTCTAAAGGGGAAACAGTAGTCCCCTACGATATGATTAAACAGATTGGAGACAAAATTCTCCTTAAAAATGCTTCAGAAACTCTTTAAATAGGAATTATTTTGGTGGGTGTCTTAGTTGGAGATTTCGGGCATCTGTCCTATCTGTGGAAAACAGGGGAAGATGTATCCCTGTCAACTCTGCGGTAGCCGGGTTTGTAGTGAGTGTTACCATCACCAGAGAGGGGTGTGTCGTTTGTGTCGGAGAGGGCTGAGGATGGATTGATGTACATGGATGAACTGAAAAGAAATCTTTTAAAACTATTAACCACCCACCAGGTGATCCAGTTTGGTAAGTTCACCCTGGCATCCGGCCGGGAGAGTGATTACTACGTGGATATGAAGAAGGCCATCACCGATCCAGGCATCCTAGGAGAAATTGGACAGATGATGGCTGGAAAAATTACCAGGGAAGATGCGGACAAAATAGCTGGCCCAGCCCTGGGAGCGGTGCCCATTGCCACTGCTGTCTCACTGGCCACAGGAATACCCATGCTCATGATACGGAAATCCAGAAAAGGTTACGGCACCTCCAAACTCATAGAGGGAGACCTGGAAGAAGGAGATCGGGTGGTGGTGGTGGAAGACGTTACCACCACAGGAAATTCACTCTTAAAAGCTGTGGAAGCAGTTGAAGATAATGGGGGTGTGGTGATCCGGGCCTTGGTGGCTGTGGATCGTGAAGAAGGGGCCCGGGAGAATCTTCAGAAAAAAGGTATTAAACTGGAGCCACTGGTTACTAAAAGTGACTTCCAGGGTGCGTAACTAGACCTTGAAGATGCCCCTACTAATCCCGGTCCCTATTAGGGCCATTCATGGTTAATTATTCTTTAATATGACGAACTAGGTGTCCCAGTTCGGGCTGGATGATCTTCAAACCCAGCTTCACGGCGTTGGGTGAACCAGGTAGTGCGAAGATCAGGGTAGAATCGTAAACTCCTGCCATGGCCCGGCTGAGGATGGCGCCGGCTCCCAACTCCTTGTAAGATTCGTAACGGAATATTTCACCAAAACCGTCCAGTTTTTTACCAAAGAGTGGTTTAAGGGTCTCAATGGTCTTGTCTCTGGAACCAATTCCAGTACCACCAGTGGTGATAATGACCTCTGCTCCCTTCCCTTTCATGGCCTCCAGGGTGGAGATGAGCTCTGGTGGGTCATCGGGTATGATCTTGTAATCCACCACTTGGTGCACTTCACTTAAGGAGTCCTTTAACAGCTGCCCCGAAAGGTCGGTGTCGGTTTTACCCTGGAGGAAATCCTGATATTTGGAGTCGCTGAGGGTTATAACTCCAACTTTAACACTAAGAGGGCTGTTCCTTCGATGTTCTTCCATGCTTCTGCTTTTCAATCAAATCACATCCTAAGTTCCCAGTTGTGAATAAAAAAAATGTGTCCATGGGGCAAATAAAGTCCTAGGTTCACACTGGAGAATACTCTTCCAATCCCCTTTATATAATATTTTAGCTGAACCGGTACAAAATATAGAATTAACCCATATATATGTGGAGGGAGAGTTTTTAGGTCCAAATCGGAGGCGGTTTTTTCGTGGCGAAAAAATCTTGAGGAGTCTAAATAGTATCTCTCCCTCGGTGGGAAAGTTTATTCTTTATAACATAAAAACCTTTCTCATAAGCCCCTCTACCAATTACAAAAACGAATTTAAAAGTTTTAAACTCATAAATTCCCAATAAAAAAATGGTTTGGAGGATAAAGAGGTTTAAAAAATTTCAAAGGGTGTTTTATGGCCAGCTTTTCTCATTCTAATAATAAAAAATGCAAAGTATACGTCCTGGACACATCGGCCATTATTGGGAGATTTTTATCACCCGATACGACTAATATAACCACAAATGGGGTTATCATGGAAATCAAGGACTTCAATTCCCGTATTTTCACCGAGAATGCCCGGGAAGATGGCAAGCTGCTGGTGAGGGAACCAGCTCCCTGGGCTTTTAAAAAGGTTAAGAGGATGATGGAGGAATCTGGCGATGTACTGAGGCTTTCAGGGGTTGATATAGGAGTCCTGGCATTGGCAGTTACTTTAACAGAGTCCTATCAACCCCAACTGGTTACCGATGACTACTCCATGCAGAATCTGTCTAAAATCCTCAAAATACCCTACCGTGGCGTGTTAACCCCTGGTATTGAGGATGTTTATCACTGGATTCTGATCTGCCAGGGATGTAAGAAGCGGTACCAATCCCACTATAATGGTTCAGATTGTGAAATTTGTGGTTCTAAACTAATCAAACGACGAATAAAAGTATCTAAACGAATCTGATCAGTATTGTGGTCTGTACATCCATTTACTACTTTTTTATTTTAGTTAATTATAAGAGGCTACAGATCCTAAGGTGAAATAATGAAGATTGGTGTGGTGGTCCACGGACCCGAAATTGTGGATTCTGGATATGCCCTTCGCTTACTAGAATTTATGGAGGACTATGGAGAGGTGAAAGCCCGCCTGGGCGGTACCATGGGAAGAACCGCAGTAATCGATTCTAATCTCGAATCCCGGATTGATATCAGTCAAAAGCTTCTGCCCAGTCAATCCATCAATCTCTTCTGCCAGGAAGGTCGGGATATTATTGTTCTCATCAACTATGGGAAGTCCAGTGTCACTGGCCAAGCCTTTGGTTGTAAGGTTTACAGCCACTGCCACCCTCACACCCCCCTTATCCAGATCGAACGGCCGGGTGAAGAAGACGGAAGCGTGGTGGCCTGGAGGACTGATTTACAGGAACTGGCCACTGAAATAGCCAGTAAATTGGGTTTGACAACAGCTTCCCCCCTGGAAATCAGGGATTCCCTGGAAAAAGGAAAACCCTGTTTGAAGATAAACCAGTACATCTGCCGTAACATAGCTGGTGTATCCCCAGGAGAGAATATATTCGTTAACGGCATTGTGGTGGGAAGATCCACATCCCCTGAGGTGGCCCTGGTGGCTGAGGAAGGGATGATCACCCAGCTCAGGGGCGGGGAACTGAAGCCCCATGGGGTGGAAAAGTTGGGTAAGGTGGACCTGGAAGGGGCCATCATCAAAACCGGACTTCTTCGCAAGTCCCGAGCTAAACCACGCATAATAACTTCAAAAAAAGATGATTCTAAGCTAATGGTGTCATATCTAAGTCACGCTGCTGAGGATATTTATCGCCTGCGCAATGCAGATATGGTGGTAACTGTGGGGGATGACACCACCCTGGTGGCAGCCGATATACTGTACCGATTCAACGTTCCCATCATCGGCATCACCGATGGTGACCTGGACAAAGTGGTGGAACAAGGTTTTAAAGCCAACGGATCCATGGTGGTTGAACTGGAAAGTGGCTGGGATGATATAATTGGTGAAAAAATATTCAGGGAACTCTTTAAAGGCAATGAAACCATAGAAATAGTGAATATGGAAAATTTTAAAAGTAAAATACTACAAATAATCAAGAAGAATACCCCTCACTATCAAGTGACATATACTTAACTGTAGTGAAGGTTTTTAAGAAAGTACGGGGTGTATTTTTGGCTTTAAAATCACTGGTAGATAATATTAAAAATTTCGAGGGAATAACCCGCAAGAAAAATATTAAAAAGGTAACCAGCCTATTGGGGGATAGCTATCAAGCCGGGGGACGGACAGTTCTAAGTTATGGGGATGATGCATCGGCCCTGGATATCGGTGACGGGAAGTTGATACTGCTGGCTGCTGATGGAATGTGGGGCAAACTCATGGAGGCCGATCCCTGGTGGGCGGGTTACTGCTCCGTCCTGGTGAATGTGAACGACATTGCCGCCATGGGGGGCATACCCCTAGGCATGACCAACGTTATCTCCACCCCTGATCCGGATATATGTAGGCAGATAATGGCTGGCATCAGGGAAGGTGTGGAAAAATTTGGAGTACCAATGGTGGGGGGACATGTGCACCCGGACACCACATACAATGCCCTTGATGTTTCTATAACTGGAATAATCGGCCGGGATGATCTTATTACCAGTGGAGGAGCCCAGGTGGGTGATAAGATAGTGGTGGCCATGGACCTGGATGGGGAGATCCGCCCCCAGTTCCAACTCAACTGGGACACCACCACCATGAAAACTCCGGAACTGGTTCAGGGACAGATCAAGGCTATGAATCAGCTGGCCCGGAGACATCTGGTTAATTCAGGCCGGGATATCAGCAACCCCGGCATGGTGGGTACGTTAGGAATGTTACTGGAATCCTCAGGGAGGGGTGGAACCATGGAACTGGGCAGAATACCCCGCAACAAAATGGTGACCTGGGAGGACTGGCTAAAACTCTATCCCGGGGCAGGTTTTGTCCTAACTGTAGCCGAAGAAAATGTTCCCGAATGCGAAAGGATATTGAAAGAGGTCAATATAACATGTGGCGTGGTGGGAACAGTTATACCGGAGAATAAGCTGTTTTTAACCCATGATGGAGAGAAGGAGATCGTTTTTAACTTCCAGAGTGAAAGTATAATGGGAGTGAGAGAGAAGATAAACAGGTGAGATCCATGAAGGTGCAAGTTAATGGAGATGAAATAGAACTTACCAGTGGTTCCACCATAAGGGATGCCATTGAAGCGACCCAGGCCCCATATCTACCTGGAAGTGTTCTGGGAGTGGTTAAGGGCCGGGAAGAAGTGGAAAGACACGTGAACAAGTACCGTTTGAAAACTCCGCAGGGGAGTATAATTCTGGAGCTACTAAAGGAAGCTCCACCGGAACTTGTTGATCTGTGGAAGAAACGTTACCATGACTTTTCAGGGCTAAGAGTGCGCTGGACAACCTCCAAGGAAGCCTCGGTGGGGCCTGTGATCACTGATCTAGAACCATCCCATGATGAATACACCTACCAGCGCTGGGATGTGATATTCAGTTTATCCGGATTCACCGCCGACGCCACCCACATCATATTCAGCAAAGACAAACACGAAGCTGTTTACGGAGCCCCTAAGGGGAATGACGGAGTTTTTGCCCGGGTGGTGGGTGGTAAAAGGACCATAATGAAACTAAGCGATGATGACCATGTCCTGGAGGTCACACCTGTAGTGGAAAGAAGGAGCATTGTGAAAAGTGCCGCCATCATAGACTTGGAAACAGAGCTATCCGAGGGGAACCAGGTGTTCACATACTTACAAGTAGAACCCGAACCAAAATCACCCCAATCAGTGGAACACTTCTACGCCCTCTCCGAATCGGGAAAATTAGGGGTGGACTATGATTCCAACTCATTCCTAGGATCTTACAGTCTTCAAGGAATTAAAAGAGATATAGAATGGATAGACAAGCGTAAAAGAGGCACAGTGACCCTGCGTAATCAGGGTAAGGGTATGGGTCGGGTTTACATCTACCGGGAGGACCGGGTGTCCACTCCCTCCCACAACATGGTGGGTAAGGTGGTTAAGGGGATGGAACTGGTGGACATAGCCCGTTACAGTGATGAAGTAACACTCCGTATAAAACCTGAGAGGATAATGACCCTGGCCATGACTCAGATTGAAGCAGAGGAATTTTTATCAGACCATGGTGTGAAGCAAGTGCGGAGCGGCTTGGAAGATGATGAGGCCTTGGTGGTCCGCCAGGAGCCAAATTACACCATGCAGATCATAGAAAAGGGAGAAGCCACCACCTATGGAGTTAGGAACGAGGATATGGTGGAGATAGAATTGTATGACGAGGCCCCCCGTTCCATATGGTACTTCCAGAAGATCACAGGACTCTTGGATGCACCGGTAGGCTCCCTGAAGGTTAGCTTCGCCTTCCCAGGCATGGACCTCTTGATGTTCCAAGGAGACTCCCGCGAAGCCAGGGGACTGATCCCGGAAAATCCACCCCAGGGCCAGACCAGGGCCTGGGAAATTGGATTAACAAACATGTCCCGTCGCCATATTGGGATGCTGGGCATCCGCTTTGAGGATCATGACGAGTTTGGTCCTACTGGAGAACCCTTCCAGGGTACTAACATCCTAGGAAAAGTGATTAAGGGCATGGATAATCTTAAAAAATTTAAAGAGGGGGAAACAGTTTATGTCCGAAGAAGATGAAGTTACACGGATGGTTATTCTGGGACCAGCTGCCCAGGTCAGCCAGAGCCAGGTGGTGGGAGAACTGCACATGCTGGAACTTCCCCTAACCATAAAATCCACCTGTTACGGGGCAGTGGTCCATGGGAAAGAAGAGGATGTTATGAAAGCCATCCAGGAGATCCGAAAGCTGGACCCAGCCAACATATTCACTAAAGACCGGGGATTCCCACCTGGAGACCCCAGGCGCTGCCGAGCCAAGAGAGGAGGGGCTAGGGAGGGATTCCACCAGCTGGAGAAAGAATTCGAACTGTTGGGATACGTTGGGGAGGCCCTGGAGTGGCCGGAACCAGTGATACTAAAAAAACATAGTAAGATAAGTCCTGAGGAGTTCAAAAAAATAGCAGAGGAGTGTGAACCATGAACCTTAATTCCTCATCAACTGGAGAAGATATAACGGAACTGGCCCTGGCCATACACGAACTGGTTAACCGCCTGCCCCTGACCATGCGGACCAAAACACAACTGGGTGTTCGGATAGAAGATGGAAAAGTTGTTGATTACAATTACACCGGTCCCACACTGGAACTGGTCCTTGAAAAGGGAGAAATATCCCGTCAGGTACCTAAAACCGGACCATACCAGGGCACCCCTGTGGTGGTGGTTCCCATCCATGAAGCAGGGGAAGTGATAGCTGCACTGGGAGTGGTGGATATCACCCAGGGCATTTTCAGTGACATAATGGAGATTACCAAGCGACCGGAAGATGTAAAAAAGAAATAAGGAGAATAACATGAAAATAGCAATTTTTCCACCAAACTCACTCATACTGGCAGATTTGGTGGAGCGGAAAGGCCACGAGCCACTGGTTCTCCAGAAAGAGATAAGGAAAAAAGTCACAGATCCAGAGATAGATTCACCTCCCTTCAACATCACCGAGGATGAACCAATTAAGGGGCTTAAATATGCCGCAATAGAGGTTCCCTCTGGTGTAAGGGGCCGTATGGCCATATTCGGGCCGCTGATCGAGGAAGCCGAAGCAGCCATCATCATGGAAGACGCTCCATTCGGATTTGGCTGTATTGGCTGTGCCCGGACCAATGAACTGTGCATGTTCGTCCTCCGTAAACAGGGAATTCCGGTGCTGGAACTGCACTACCCCGAAACCAGGGAGGAGACCATGGAAGTGGTGAACCAGATCAACACCTTCCTGGATAACCTGGAATCCGAAGACAAAGAGGGAGGAGACTGAGATGGTGAAGATAGCACAAATTTCTTGCGGTACTGATTACAGTGGAGTGCAGAAGGAGATTGAAAAAGCTGCCGCCACCTTTGGTGCGGAGATGATCATACCCGAAGCAGACCTGGATTACATTAACGAGGCCTACCAGAAGTTTGGGTTCAACGCCGCCAGCAGCAGCATACGGTTAATGATCGCCCGGGCCATGTCCCTGGTGGAGGGTAAGTCCGATGCCGATGCAGTGTTCATTTCCACCTGCTTCCGCTGCGCCGAGGGTGCCCTGGTTAGAAATGAGATTCGCCGTTTCATCCAACAGTACACCAACCTACCGGTGGTAACCTACTCCTTCACAGAAAGGACCAAGGCCGATGAACTCTTCATCCGTATGGAGGCCTTATCCACCATCGTGGCCCGGAAGAGTATACTGGCCCGGGAGAAACAGGAAGGCCTCACCCTGGGCATAGACTCCGGCTCCACCACTACAAAAGTAGCTTTAATGGAAAATAACAAGATTATCGGAACTGGCTGGGTCCCCACCACCGATGTGGTTGCCTGTAGCCAGGACGCCATGAACCAGGCCTTCGCTGACACCGGATACAAAGTAGACGATGTGGAGGGAGTGGGGGTTACTGGCTACGGCCGTTTAACCATTGGAAAACATATGAACGCCCAGCTCATCCAGGAAGAACTGTCTGTTAACTCCAAGGGAGCAGTGTACCTGGCGGGCCACCAGAAGGGCGAAGCCACCGTCCTGGATATAGGTGGAATGGACAACAAGGTCATCACAGTTAACGATGGTATCCCTGACAACTTTACCATGGGAGGAATCTGCGCCGGTGCATCGGGAAGGTTCCTGGAGATAACCGCCCGCCGTTTGGGAGTGGACATCAGTGAACTTGGCCCCCTGGCCCTGAAGGGAAACTACAAAGAAGCCCTCCTGAACAGTTACTGTATTGTGTTCGGGATACAGGACCTGGTCACATCCCTGGCTGCTGGGAACAGTAAGGAGAACGTGGCTGCTGCAGCCTGTTACTCCGTGGCAGAGCAGGTATACGAGCAGCAACTGCAGGAGATAGATGTACGCGAACCACTAATACAGGTAGGTGGAACCAGCCTCATCGAGGGACTGGTGGAAGCTGTGTCCACGGTACTGGGTGGTATCAACGTTATTGTACCGGAATACTCCTCACACATCGGAGCAGTGGGATCTGCACTTTTAGTATCAGGATTAGGGGACCAGATGAAATGAATGTGGAATGTTACGACCCGGAAGGAGCCGCAGTATATGAGATGATACTGCGCCAGGTTCTCCAGGATGTGCAGGTCATCCGTTCAGTGAAGGACGTCCAGATATACGCAGACCCCCGGGAGCCAGTCTTCATCATCGTGGTGGAGATGGAAAAAACCTCCCCACCCATTGTCCTGGAAGACTTCGCCGAGTTTAAATATGACAAAAAAGCTAACGAGGCCTTTATTCGCATCAAAGATGAAAAATATCTGCCAGCCCTTCTGAAGAAACTATGGGACGTGGAGGGCCGGAATAAGATACACCAGCCCAGCCGCATGGAAGTTATAATTGATGATCCCCAGCACCCCCTGGAGAATATGATGGTGGTGGATCCACAACAGGACCTCAAAAGGAAGGTTTACGATGCACTCTTCAGGATAATACCCGAAGGGTTTAGGGTGGTGGATCATTATTCCCAGGATGAAATCATAGCCCTGACTTGCACTGATGAACTCCTCCAGGAAGAGTGGATCGATAAGTGCCGGGAGATCATAGCCAGGATGAAAAAATCCCCATAATATTTACTAAAATCACTTGGGAGATGAATCTATGAATGAACCTAAATTTAAGAATGAATCCAAATTTGCCCACTTAACCAAGGTACACCCCTGCTTCAGTGAAAAGATGCATGATAAGGTGGGAAGGGCCCACGTTCCCATCGCCCCCCGCTGCAACATACAGTGCAACTTCTGCACCAGGGAAATCAATAAGTGTGAAAACCGGCCCGGGGTCTCGGCCCGGGTCATGAATGTGCAGGATGCCGTGGACCATGTGGAACAGATTATAAAGGAGATGCCCATAAATGTGGTGGGAGTAGCTGGACCAGGTGATGCCCTGGCCAACCCAGAAACCTTCGAATTCTTTAAGATCATTGATAAAAAGTTCCCGGATCTTATTAAATGCCTGTCCACCAATGGATTGTTACTACCCGATAGGATCGATGACATCGTTGAGGCCAACATCAACTCGGTGACTGTGACCATCAACGCCGTGGACCCCGAGATTGGCCAGCACATCTACTCCAACGTCTTCTACAATGGAAAACTCTACGAGGGGAAAGAGGCCTTCGAGGTCTTGTCCAAGAATCAACTGGAAGGTGTTGAGAAACTGGCTGGTAAGGGTGTGGTGATCAAGGTTAACAGTGTCCTTATACCTGGACTGAACGATAAACACATCGTGGACATTGCCCGTGAGGTGAAAAAACGCGGAGCCAACTTGATGAACGTCCTGCCCTTGATACCCCTTTACAAGATGAAGGACTATCCCCGCCCGGGATGCGCAGAATTAGCAGAGGTCCGTGACGCGGTGGAGGAAATCATCCCTGTATTCCGGGCCTGCACCCAGTGCCGGGCTGATGCCTATGGAGTGCCTGGCAAGGAAGGGGAGGACAAGCACCTGGACATGACCCCTGCCAGCCACTACTAGATGATCCGCTTAGGGGCTGCTGGTTAAAGATAGATCCCACTTGTACCCTTTTTTTCAGGTGATGAATTATGAAAACCCTGTATTGGAAGGATGGTCAGCTGTACCTCTTGGACCAGACCCTGTTACCCCATGAAGTTGAATATCTGGTCTGCGGAACCTATCAAGATGTTATACGGGCTATTCAGTCCATGGTGGTAAGGGGTGCTCCGGCTATAGGTGTGGCAGCTGCCTTTGCCATGGCCCTGGCGGATTTGGCTGGTGATGACCTGGAAAAGGCGGCTCAGGAGATCAGAGCAGCCCGCCCCACAGCTGTGAACCTGGCCTGGGCAGTGGACCGTGTGCTTAACTCTGACTCGGCAGTGGAGGAAGCCCTTAAAATGTACCAGGAGGATCAGGACACCAACCGGGCCATGGGTAAACAGGGGGCCGAGATCATCAGTGACGGTGACACCATCTTAACCCACTGCAATGCCGGGGCACTGGCTTGTGTGGATTACGGAACCGCCCTGGGGGTGGTGCGCGCAGCCCATGAGGAGGGTAAGAACGTAAAGGTGATCTGTGACGAAACAAGGCCCGTACTACAGGGGGCACGTTTGAGTGTGTGGGAGATGCAAGAAGAGGGCATACCCGTGAAACTCATAGTCGACGGGGCGGCGGGAAGATTAATGCAGGAGGGAGAGGTGGATAAGGTGATAATCGGAGCCGACCGGGTGGCCCAGGGAGGGGTGGCCAACAAGATCGGATCCCTGATGGTGGCCCTGGCTGCCCACAGATTCGGGGTCCCATTCTACGTGGCGGCACCAAAAAGCACCTTCGACCATGAAAACTCCATCTACGAGATAGAAATAGAGGAAAGAAATCCTGAAGAAGTTCTAAACTTCGCAGGGTGCCGGGTTGCACCACTGTTAACTGAGGTGAGGAATCCCTCCTTTGATGTGGTGCCTGCAGACCTCATCACAGGCATCATCACCGAGAAGGGGATTATGAAACCCTTCTAATAAGATCATTCATTCTCTAAGCTTCCGGGACAGGTACTGGTAGGGCAGGGTGATGTCCACCCCGGCTAGGTGTTTCAGGGCCAGGAAAAATTCGTTGCGGGTGAGGGGTTCCACGAACCAGGATCTGGTCTGCATGGTCTGCTCTCCCCGATGAATTTTCACCAGCCAGGTATCAGCTTCCAGGGTTAATCCTGGCTCGGGACGATAGTCCTCCTCCCAGTCCCAGACTCCAGCCTGGTTCAGGGCCTTCCAGAACAGTATCCAATCATCCCTCTCCGGAGCAGATACCATGGTTAAATATTCATTCTTCTCGGAAAGTCGCGAATGGGCTTCACTGAAAAAGAAAAGCCGACCTTCCACCAGTTTAAGGGTGTTATGACCCCCATCCTTTGGGAATGAATACTCAATTTCCAGTACTTCCGGTAGAATATTCATCATCTAACTCATTCCTATAATTTTATGATGTGCTCAACACTTTCTGATTAAGTAAACCTTTAGCATATACGGGCATCCACTGCCACATGCCACTCCCCGGGCCTGGTGGACTTCACCTTTCTCTTATCAAGTATCTCCACCTGCCGGTCTTTTGCCGAATTTTTGATACTCTGGATGGGATCATCCATATCCCGGCTGAACTGGTAGTAATGCACCACACCCCCTGATTTCAGGTGCTCCAGGGCTACTGGCAAAAACTCCCGGGCCGAGCCAGGCAGGTTCATAATTATCCGGTCAAATCTAAGATCCAGCCCCTCCAGAATCTCCTTCACATCACCCTCCAGGGGAATTACGCGTTCCTGTAATTTATTTATCTCCAGGTTTCTTTTAAGGTAAAAGATGGCCATGGGGTTGATATCCGTGGCGTATACCTTTACCTGGTGGTTACGTGCGATGGAGAGGGCGAAGGGACCCACTCCGGTGAACATGTCCAGTACCACTTCCCCCTCCTTCACCTGGTCAGTTACGATCCTCCTCTCGGTGGCCAGCCTGGGACTGAAGTAGACGTTCTTCACGTCCAGCATGATACGTGTTCCGAACTCCTGGTGTGTGGTCTCGGAGAGATCCTCCCCTGCGAGGTGCTCCAGTTCCCGGGTCCGGGTGGTTCCCTTCACCTCACTCCCCTTCCGATACACTGACCGGCGTTTGGTGAACTTCAAGGCAGCCTCGGCGATGGCCTTTTTCTCACCCTCCAGTTCCTCGGGTATCTCCAGTATCACCACCTCGCCGATGATGTCAAAGGACTTCTTAAGGTCCTCCATCTTCTCGGCGGGGATCTGGCCTTCCAGGTACTCCTCCATACTGCGGGGACTTCGTTTAGCCTCCTCAAATTCGGTGTCCACTACTTGGAGGCTTTCATTCTTCATTAAATCCATCCCGGGCCTTTCCAGGAGGGGTATGAAAACGTAATCCAGGGAGCGTTTAATTTTGAAATTCCGGTCCAAAATTTTATGTTCCAAAAGAAGCAAGCGTAACTGGTTGGCCTCTTTTTTAGGGACCTTGAGTCCGATCATGGGTTTCCTCATTTTTTTTTGTAAACAAATACTACGGGGCAAGTTATGCCTAACATAATTATGTTATCACCTTAAAATAAAATTTTATAAACCCCTCAGCCCATAACTAGGAATTGAAGGTGGAAATATGCTTTACCTGGTTGGACTGGGACTTTACGATGAAAAAGACATATCCCTAAAGGGTTTGGAGGCCCTTAAAAGGGCAGATGTGGTTTACGCCGAGTTTTACACGGCCCGTCTCTTCGGCGGTGACCTGCACAGCCTAGAAGAGTTAACTGGAGCTGAGATTAAGGTACTCCGACGGGAAGAGGTGGAAGAAGAAAATAGGCCCCTCCAGGATGCAGTGACTATGGATGTGGCTTTTTTAACAGCAGGCGATCCCCTGGTGGCCACCACCCACACGGATCTTTTAATTGAAGCCCGTAAGTCAGGTATAGATGTCCAGGTGGTTCATTCCTCCTCCATACTCTCGGCTGCTCCGGGTTTGGCTGGTTTACAGGCCTACAAGTTTGGTAAGGTCACCACCATTCCCCGACCCGAGGAGAACTACTTCCCCCACTCCCCCTACCAAGTCGTAGCCAGTAATCTGAAGATGGACCTGCACACCCTGGCCCTCCTGGACATCCAGGCCCACCATGACTACTACATGACTGCCAACCAGGGACTGGAGTACCTTTTAAAGGTAGCCCAGGACCGTGGGGACCAGTTATTAAATGAAGATAGCCTGGCAGTGGTGGTGGCCCGGGCAGGTGACACTAAACCCCTGGTCAGGGCAGATCAGATGGGAAAACTGGTTAATGAGGACTTTGGGGGTCCATTGCACTGCCTGATCATCCCAGGGAAGCTGCACTTCCTGGAGGCCGAGGCACTGGTGGTGTTGGGTGGGGCTCCAGGGGAGATCCTTGAATAAAATGATCTTCACGTAAATAAAAGAAAACCCTCAGGAATGAAGGGGAAAATTCTATACTAGTCGGATGATGCCATGGAAACTGATTTATATAAAATAGATGTCTGTTTGGCCCGGCCTTTTCTCAAGTGGGCTGGAGGTAAAGCCCAATTATTAGGAGAGTTCCATAAAAGGATCCCGCAATCTATAATGGGTAGGGGGATCATTGAAAGATATGTGGAGCCCTTCCTTGGTGGGGGCGCCCTGTTTTTTTATCTGAAAAGAAACTTCCAAGTTAAGGAGTCATTCCTTTTCGACATAAACCAAGACCTAGTAGTGGGATACAGGGTCCTAAAAAATGATCCAAGTCACCTGATCACTGAATTAAGTAATTTAGAGGATAAATACAGGGATAAAAGTGATGAAGAACGTGAAACATTTTTTTACAACATTAGAAAGAGTTTCAATCAGCAAAGGGCTGACTTTGACTATGAAAAGTACAGCAACCAATGGGTTGAAAGAGCCAGCTATTTAATATTTTTAAATAAAACCTGTTACAATGGATTATTTCGCCAAAATAGTAAGGACGAATTTAACGTTCCATTTGGGAAGTATAAAAATCCAAGAATATGTGATGAAAAGAACATAATTCAAGTAAACAAGGCTCTAGAGGACACTGAAATTATCATGGGAGATTTTAGTAATTCAGAGGGATACATAAAAAAAAATACTTTGGTGTACCTGGACCCACCCTACCGCCCCATCAGTCCATCCTCCAGCTTCACCTGCTATGCTAAAGAAGGCTTTGATGATGAGGATCAGATACGTCTATCCAAATTCTTCCATAGAATGGATAAACGTGGTGCATATTTGATGTTAAGCAACTCTGATCCAAAAAATGTCGATGCAAACGACGAATTTTTTGATGAACTATACCAGGAATACTTCCTAGAAAGAGTTCCAGCAAAAAGGTCCATAAATTGTGATGCATCTAAACGAGGAGAAATCAAGGAGTTAATAGTAAGAAACTACTGTGAAAATGGATAAAAAGCATGTGGAAATATTCCTGCAAAAATTCTGATCCTACAGCCTTTAACATGAATAGAATAAGTTAATGAACGATTATCTGTAAATTATTCCTGCAATAACAGGACACTGGATAGGGGATTTAATTGAAGGACTACATCATTGAAGCTCGTGGCTTAACCAAAGATTTCGGTGAATTCCGGGCGGTGGATAAACTCGACCTTAAAATTGAAAGGGGAGAAGTTTTCGGATTTTTAGGCCCAAATGGGGCGGGTAAAACCACTTCCATCAACATGATGGTGGGCTTGTTACAACCCACCAGTGGCGAAATCCTCATAGATGGACAGGAAGTAAATAGGGTGGAGAAGGGGGTCATAGGGATCTGTCCCCAGGAACTGGTACTGTGGGATAGTTTAACTCCCCTTGAAAGTCTTAAGCTCATGGGGGTCATGTACGAAATACCCCCCAAAACCCGGCAAAGAAGGGCTGAGAAATTGTTATCCGACCTGCTCTTAACAGATAAAGCCAACACCCAAGTTAAAGATCTCTCCGGGGGTATGAAGAGGCGTTTAAACCTGGCACTGGCCATTATGCACCAGCCAGAGATCGTGGTCTTGGACGAACCATCCGAGGGACTAGACCCCCAGTCACGCCGGGTTTTATGGAGCTACATACGTTCCTTACGAGATGATGAGGGTAAAACTGTCATATTAACCACCCACCTCATGGACGAGGCTGATAAACTATCGGACCGCATTGCCATCATGGACCATGGTAAACTGCTCCGCCTGGACACCCCCAGCAACCTGAAAAAGGAGATCGGTGAGGGAGATGTGGTGGACATGAAACTATCTAATCCTAAAATGAACCAGACAGTTATAGATGCCCTGACCCCCATGAAGAACATAGACATGGCGGTTCAGATGGATGAACGAATAAATATCAGGGCCCTGAATGCGGTGGCCCAGTTACCTACCTTGATGGAAGAAATCGAGGGGATAGGCGTGAAAATCGTGGATTTATCAGTGCGCCAGAATACATTGGAAGATGTGTTCATCGAACTCACCGGCAGCACCTTGCGGGAGTAGGATACGATGAAATTCGTGGCAATAGCATCTAAAGGGGGGAAGGAACTCCTGAGGGACCACCGTGGATTCATCATGATCCTGATCTTCCCCTTACTATTCATGCTGGTTTTCGGCTTCGCCTTTGGAGGTATGGGCCAAGCCAACCAGCCCCATGTTATTGCGGTAATTAACTATGACCAGGGAGCCACCCTCCCCATTTCTGGTGAAAGGCTGGATTTGGGAAGCAACTTCACCCATGTATTGGAGGATGTTAAGTACGAGGATAGTGAGGTTAAGATCTTCGTAGTCAGAGGGACTGATCTGAACGAGGCAAATTCCCTTCTCAGACAGAAAACCGTGGATGCCGTAGTTATAATCCCCGAAAACTTCACAGAATCCATACTAGACTCCACTGGTGGAGGAACAACCCCCACCCCAGTTGTCATAAGGGGAGACACGGGGTACATGGGATTTGGAGTTTCCCAGGGTATACTGGTGGGAATCATAGAGCAGTACCAGGACGAGTTATCAGCCCAGCTAAGCAGCCAATTCACAGGGAAAACAGTTCAACCTGTGCCTAAGCTCATTGAAACCCGGGTAGAATCCATACCAGGCACCGAGACTTTCACTAGCTTCGATTACATGGCACCAGGGATGATGGTCTTCGCCCTACTCCTGCTGGCCACCACTGTGGCCACGACATTGGCCCGTGAAGTGGAAAAAGGAACCCTATCTAGACTGAAACTTTCTAGAATGAAATCTTTTGATTTCTTATTAGGCAACTTAATTCCATGGTCACTCGTTGCAGTTGCCCAGGTCTTAATTCTACTGGGAGTGGCGGTGCTGATGGGATTCAACTGGCAGGGTGGCTTGAATTCCATCTTCCTGGCTGTGCTGGTGGGGATAATTGGGGGAGTGGCTTCAGTTTCTCTGGGAATGATCATCGCTTCCTTTGTCTGGAACGACCACCAGGCTGCTACCCTGGGAACCATCATCACCGTACCCACCAGCTTCCTGGTGGGGGCTTTTTTCCCACTGCCTCAAGTAGTCCTGGGTGAGGTGATGGATCAACAGTTCCAGGTATACGATATTTTACCCTGGCACCACGTACTAAATGCTTTGCGAAGCATTCTCACCTTTGGGGGAGGATGGAATGACATAGCACAGCAGGTGGGATGGGCCGTGCTCTTAACCACCATCCTTTTCATGGGGGGAGTGTTCATCTTCGCCAGAACAAGGCTAAGGCCAGATAAACAATAAAACAAACCGACATCAAGGTTAAAGTCATCTGGAATTGTAAGAGGTATCATTATGAGTGGAAAAAAACTGCACCGACACGGTGGAAAGTCCAGTGAAGCAGTGCTTAATGCCCAGCGAGTTTTAAGATCCATTAACCTATGTGAGGGGGACGTGTTCATGGACGCTGGTTGTGGTGATGGCTTCATATCCCGGGCCGCGTCCAGGATGGTGGGTGCCGAGGGTGAAGTGCTGGCAGTGGACCAGCACAGCCCCTCCCTGGATATACTGCGGGAAAAGGTTCGCGAAGAGAAAATAAAGAACTTGAAAGTGTTGGAAGCTGATCTAACCCGGAAGTTATCAATACCCGACGAAACAGTGGATCTGTGCCTTATGGCCAACGTATTACACGGCTTCTTCCACAACGAAGAACTGGACCAGGCCATCCCAGAGCTTTTAAGAATTTTAAAGCCAGGTGCCAGGCTGGCCATCGTAGAGTTTAAAAAGATAGAGGGCATGCCTGGACCACCATTTGCCCACCGTATCACAGCCGAGGATGTTAGAGGTATCCTGGAAAGCAGGGGCTTCCAATTCCAGGAGGAGATGGAAGTAGGTCCCTACCACTACGCCGTGGTTTTGGCTAAAAAATGAGGATAGGATCCTATTCCCCCTTACATTAACTGATTAGCCGAACTTTTTTTCTTCTGCTGTATAAGGTTGGTGCCTTCTATGATTCCCACCTTCTTGAAGGGTTCACCACATTCTGGGCAGCTTTTTCCCTTTCTCCCTTTTTTCAGATGGTTGCAATTGATGTTGGGGCATAGGTACTGGTCAAGCATTTTTTTTCAGGCCTCGTAACTTGTTTTTACACAATCTTTACTAATTCAATACAAGCCGGTGTACTTCAACAGGAAATCAGAATGATCCGCATCCAGTATCCGGAGCACAGCCATGGTCTCGGGGGAGGAAGCACACCTCATCTCCACTAGGTTCCGTAATGTTCCATTCTTCATATGAGCCTTCACTTCCCGGATGACGAAGTCCATACTGTGTTTGTTGTACTTTAAAAGCCCAGAGTAGCTGGTATCACAGTTCTCCGCCGGGCAGATCTCGTATTCATCCACAGGATAATTACCATCTGGGGTGAGCATCACCCCCAAGAGGGCGTGGTATCCGCAGGAGGCATCTCCGAAAAGATCCACACCCAGATAAGAGAGGAGTGGAATGTGGTTCGGATTACAATAGGACACGTATAACGAGGAATTGGGATTAACAGTCTCCCTTATGGTCACCATCATCTCCACCAGGTCCCGTGGCCTTTTCAGGAGTTTATCCATGTTGGCCACCAGGAAATTCTGATACCCCAACTTTTCCAGTTCCGTGGCACACTCCAGGCGAAGATCCAAGTACTTGGCCCCGTGGATAACAGCCATATTATTCCGATCACCATCCTGGGCTTGGAGGATGGTTTCCTCCACGGACCACTCCGCCAGGGCCCGGGGCACTTCATAGGGCATGGCCTGGTCATCCACCACAGCTACCTCCTCAGAGTCTAGAATGGTGGGGGTGATAAGGTTGTTCCACTTGCCCAGCCGGGCAGGGCCATTGTGTAGAGTTATCTCCAGCATACATCAATCAACTCCCTGGCAATGAAATGGTGTAATATTGTTAAGTACCCTGCCTTTCCGGGTACAATTTATACAATAGATTTTTGTTACTCAAAGAATATTATAGTGACACCATCTGTTTTAAGTGTAGCCATCCTTGCCCTGCCCAGGAGTAAGTAGGGCCTGGCAAAGATCCATCTCCATGGCCCAGAACATAGGACCTGGACCAGGCCCACCACAATTTTGGAACCTTTTTAGTCGAAGTTTCCTGGAATGGACCACAGTTATCCTCCTTTAACAATTTTTTTTAATTTTATAAACCTATTCTCCCAAATTATTCACGTAACCCACTGTTACTGTATGAATTCACAATACCAGTAGCTAAAGCTTAATAATATCAGCCAATGTTATATATCCCCCACAAGGTATAATTCATGGTATTAAGAAATTCCTTATGATTCTTAGGAATATGAAAACAGGTGAAATAATGGAGGAATCTAAAGATATACTACCCTTTTCAGAAGTAACTAAATTCCATGGCCATGTCTGTCCTGGAACCGCCATAGGCTACCGTGCAGGGGAAATTGCTATAAAGGAGCTTGGTTCATCCCGAGCAGAAGATGAGGAGCTCCTGGCCATCGTTGAGAATGATAGCTGTAGTGTGGATGCCATACAAGTAGTAGCGGGCTGTACCCTGGGCAAGGGCAATTTAATATTCAAGGACCATGGAAAACATGTTTACACCTTTATCAATAGGGACTCAGGAGATGCTCTACGTTTATCTTTAAAGAAAGGCCTGGATGAAATAGGATCTGATTTTGATGATCTTCGAAATAAGGCATTTTCAGAATCAGCTACTCCAGAAGATAAATTGGAGTTTGAAAAAGAGAAAGACAGGGTCACGAAAAAGATCATGGCCATGCCTGCCGAAGAAATATTCAAAATCGAACAGGTGGATATAGACATACCCGGGGAGGCCCGATTGTTCAGTTCTGTTAGATGTGCAAAATGTGGAGAACTGATGGCTGAACACCGGGCCCGAGTAGAGAACGGTGCCCTGGTGTGCATCCCCTGTTTTGAGGATTATTCACGGAATTAAGGGGGGTGTGGTTCAGAAGATCATTTACCATTAATTATGGTGGGAGTTTGTTGTGTTAAGCGCAGTAAATATAGAATGATGCCCAAATCTATTTAAGGGCGTCTTCCACTCTTTTTTCAATTATATCTGCAATCCTCACGTCAGCTCCAAGGGGTTCAATGTAGATAATTTCACCATCAAATTCAATTGGTTCTTGCTCCATATGGTAGTAACTTGCGTCTTTGCGTCCCTCTCCCAGGCCAAGCATGTAGGGAATATCCTTTTTGGTGTGAAGACCATGGGCTAAAAAAATGGGCATAGCAATTATTTTTCTAACACCCTTTTTGGCCAGTGAGTTAAGTGCACGGGGTATGCTAGGCTTTTCGATGTTCATAAAACCAACTGCAACAGGATAATCTGAGATTTCTTTATACATTTCAGTCAGCTGGTATATCACACTATTCCCTTCAGGTAAGCTGCTTCCATGTCCAATCAGTAATATGCCAATACCTTCCTTTGGTGTTGAATCTGTCTCCATAAATATCATCCCTTTATCTTTTTATGAATTCCATTATAATCCTTGTATTAAGCCAGCCAGTAATCCACTGGTTAATGGTATCACCTTTTTGCGCTGTTTAAAAGTTTTCTTAAAAATTTTTAAGTCCCCACTTCTTTGGAGCTAATTCCCAATTCGTAATAACTTATATCATTAGTTTTAATACAAGGAAGGTTTCTGAATAAAATAATAGGCATCATCCTATTTAAGGGTGTCTTAAATCTTACTAATAGTACCATCTAAGCTTTTGATTTACAACGGCTTAATTAAGTAGATAAGATAATTTCAACCCCCTTAAAGGCCAAATTAAAGTCATCAAGGTCTGAAAAAAAAGGAATGATAAATTATTATGGTCTTTTTTTAGAATAGGGATTGTTTACTATTTTTTATCCTTCAATTTTTGATGAAGAGGGATAATAATAATCCTATTTGTAATTTTTTAGTGATCGCCTCTTATATGTTCCATTGGGAAACACAGTTATCCAGCTTTTTTTATTCGTAGCTATTCTTTCCTTTCTACAACTTCTACTTAATATAACATTATTCAAATGCTTCTTTGCAACAGAATAAGCCTTCTCCATTTCCTGGTCAGTTGGAGTTCTGGATAAGCCTTTTTGAGGTTTAAAATCATTTATTCTGTATTCTATTCCAGGATCAACCCTGGAAATAAATCGGGCAATATTCTCTACTTCCGACTCATCTACTATCCCGGGCATATACACGGTTTTAACTATCAATTTGGTTCTTTCATGAGTCACTCTTACACTTCTTAGAACAGGACGATTGGAAAAACCCGTATACCATTCGTGCAAGTCTTCATTGCAGGCCTTCAGGTCAAGCATGACTTCCTTCAACCCGGCTTTAACCAACTCATCAACGTATTCTTCATCCAAAAGAAAACCATTGCTTTCTATTACTACATCACCAAAATCTAATTTAGAGACCAGTTCAAGGAGAAAATCCCGGTTCAGGGTGGATTCTCCCCCGGTTATTATGATTTCCTCCGGCAACCTTTGGTAGTAGTTTAGGGATGATTTTTTCACCAGCTTAACAAGCTCATCAACACCCATCTTTTTGCCGATAACATTTCTAGCCGGACTGAAACAAGCTTTGCACTTAAAGTTACACCCAGAAAGAGTTATCCAAACTCTAGGTTTAATCTCTGATAGTGTGATAAATGGCAGGTACCGGTATTCCATTTAAGATCCCCACTAAAAATTCAACCAAGCCCTTTAATTATTATTTAACCCTAATTTAATATTATAGAATATCTTTGTATGGTTCCAAATTCAGAATTTGATATTATTTTTTTGGGGATAATGGATAATCATAGGAGGATGTTAATATTATTCTATCCTATGACTTCTTGCAGGTGGTTCTACCAGGATCTGTTTTAACTACAGTAGAAATGTAGGAACTGGAATGGTAAGTGCCAATGGGTAGGGGTGGATGCAAAAATCCACATTAAATCCGGTGCTAATGCTGAATACTGTCTCATCATCTATCTAGAAAAGCTTCTTAGGAAGCTTGTTTTTATTGGCTTTGCAGATCAATTCTTATGGTAAATAATAATAGAATGAACATTCCCCTGAACCAGTTTAACAGTTATAATAGGGGGTTCTGGATAAATCTGGAGGGTTTAACAGATTTTCAGGAAGATCATTTTCTTTAAATCAATATTCGATCTAACCTTTCCCTGTCATATGATCGATCAAATCCCCGACATCAGTGAAATATTTCTCATGATTTATTTCTCTACTTTTCAGTAATTTTTCATGATCTGAGGGGAACTTAGAGATATTTTTAGATATAGATGATAATAAAACAGCTATTTCCACCGGATCAACATCAGATCGTATTGTTCCATCATCGATACCCTCCTGCACTGAACTACATAAAATTATAAACCTTTCTTTACGCAGTTTAAGGATCTGCTGGGTGTATCCACCATTATAAGGCATTGGTAAGTCATTTCCCCCTAACGTTATCAAATATACTATCAAAGATGAAATTTTTTTTAAAAGAAAGAATACAAGATCCCAACCAACACAGATCAGGTTGAAAACTGGTTGTCTGATTAAGCCACCGATAAACTCCTCTTTGATGAGGATAAAAGGAAAAGAATTCAGAACAATGATCCCTATGCTATAGTTAAGATGGAAGAAACACTGCAGGTACTGGGAGGGGGGGATTCTTGGAATGATTGTTCCAGGGCCCCAGCTCACCCTCAACCATCAAGGTCTGCCACCCTCCATAACAACCCACCCGGGTGTAAGCTAAAAGGTGACACATGATGATTTTTCCGCAAGCTATATATACGGAACGAAATACACCCTTCATTGGTAATCATAAGTTTTTCTAGATACCACTATGATGACCGGGGCGTGAACTATAATGAGTTTCCTTAACCGCTTAAAAAGAGCTTTAACTGGCGAAGGTGAGCCAGGAGAAAAAAAACCAAAAGAAACAGCAAAAACCGAAGAACCCCAGGTGAAAACAGAGCCCGAAAAGCCCCCGGTTGAAGAAAAAGAACCAGAAACCAGTGCTGAAGAACAAGTAACAGTCGAAGTTGAAACTATTCCTGAGGAAGAGATTCCTGAAGAAAAGGAAGAATCAACGGAAGAGAAAACACCAGCAACAGATGAACCATTAGCTCCAGTAACATCAGAGTCGGAGACAACGGAAGAAACCGAACCAGAATCTCCAGAAGAGAAACCAGAAAAATCTTCAGAAGAGGAACTATCTGAGGAGATAGATGAACCAGCTGAAGAACCAGAAGAAGCTGTTGAAGAACCTAAAAAGGAAAGGAGTGAAAGCATGACGTTACTAAATGCGGATGAAAATAAAATAACCCGTGCTGATATAGATCCAAGATTCAAAGAAGAAGTAATGGAAGCCGGTGCAGAGAGCGTAGCTATCTGCTTCCAGTGCGGTACCTGTACTGGTGCCTGCCCCTCAGGTAGGAGAACTCCCTACCGGATCCGGCAACTGGTACGCCGGGCAGTTATGGGATTGAAAAATGATGTCATATCTGATGATTCCATCTGGATGTGCACCACCTGCTATGAATGCCAGGAAAGATGTCCACGGGGCATTAAAATTGTAGATGTAGTGAAAATAGTACGAAACTACGCTGCCCAGGCCGGTTACATGGCCCCTGCTCACAAGGCAGTGGGGTCCTTCGTTTTAAAAACAGGACACGGCGTCCCCATTAACGATGTCACCATGGAACTCAGAAAACGAGTGGGACTGGATGAACTACCACCAACTACCCACACCTTCCCCGAAGCATTGGAGGAAGTTCAGACGATAATCAAGGCTTCCGGTTTCGATAAACTCATCGGCTACAACTGGGAGAAAGGAGAACTAGAATAAGGTGATAACATGGCTGAACAAGAATTTGCCTACTTCTTAGGATGCATCATGAACAACCGGTACCCCGGTATTGAAAAAGCAACCCGCATCATGTTTGATAAATTGGGTGTAGGACTTAAGGACATGGAAGGAGCATCCTGCTGCCCCGCTCCAGGGGTGTTCGGATCCTTCGACCGACTCACCTGGGCTTCAATAGCCGCCCGGAACATTACCATAGCAGAAGATCAGGGTAACGACATCATGACCGAATGTAACGGTTGTTTTGGTTCCTTATACGAAACCAACCACCTCTTACACGAAGACCCTGAAATGAAGGATAAGGTGAACAAAGTACTGGCTGAAGCAGGCCGTGAATTCAAGGGCGAAATTCAAGTCCGACACTTTGCCGAGATCCTCTACAACGATGTGGGCCTGGACAAACTAGCAGAAGCAGTTACCAAACCCTTAAATCTAAATGTAGCCGTGCACTATGGTTGTCACTTCCTTAAACCCAGCGATGCTATCGGCATAGACGACCCCATCAAACCCACCATCCTGGATGAACTTGTGGAAATCACCGGGGCCAAATCCGTGGACTACAAGGACAAAATGATGTGCTGCGGAGCTGGTGGAGGTCTAAGATCCCGGGATAACGATGTCACAGCTGATTTCACCAGGGAAAAACTCACCAACATGAGGGATGCTGGTGTGGATGCCATCATCAATGTCTGCCCCTTCTGCCACCTTCAGTTTGACGTGGGACAAGTGGAGACCAACAACAAGTTCGGCACCGACTTCGAGATCCCTGTTTTCCACCTGGCCCAACTCTATGGTATGGCCATGGGTGTAAGTGTAGACGACCTCACTGTGGATGCCCACCAGGTATGCGTTGATTCCGCCCTGGAAAAATGTGAGGAAAACCTGTCAACTCTGGATGAAATAACAGGTGGAGAGTAAACCTCTCCCCCAACTTTTTTCTCTTTTTTTTCATTAACTTTTTAAATTACAAAATCCAAATTACCTTTTAAAAATAAGTGAGGTGTTACTTTTGTTTGTAGCCAGCCTAGTTGGTGTTTTCAGATACACTGAACTACCCGAAAAATTCGGGCCCTTTGTACAGTACAAGGCCTCGATTGAAGATAAAACTATTGAAAATGAGGATGAAATCGCCATCTTAAATATCAGTGGCACTGAAAGCTTTCATGTCCTTTTTTTAAGCTCATACAAGGATATTAAAGAAATTGAAGCAGAACTAAAAGATGCTGATGCTGAGATTAACTTCAGTTCCAAGAAAATATTGGAAGGCCACCTATGAGTTCATTACCAGCTGAACAGACCTGGATGATCCTGGTGGAACTTTTAACTGACCTGCGCCGTCACAAAGTCCAGATCCCTCCCTCCATAACCAGGGACATCCGCCTGGCCAAGACCACCATTAACTTTTACAAGGTGGATCCCACGGATCCGGAACGGTTAAAGGAGGCCAAAAGGATGAACGAATTTTTAACATCTGCCCAGGAAGCTCTGATGGCCCTAGCTGAGTGTAAAGGGGAAGAATACTCGGATAGCTGGCTGGATAAACTTAGACGAGCAGCTCAGGGTGAAGAAGTTTATCCCCCCAAGGAGGACCGGTCCAAATTTGTGGTAGGCGCACCCCCTGGCTTTTCCATGATCCGGGTGAACTTCAAGATACCCCTGGCAGAGGACCGGGTTCAGGAGATAGCTGAGTACCACAACGTCATCATCGAATTTGAAGACGACCGATTGGTGGCGGTCTACGGTGATCCGAAAAATCTTAAGCTGAGCCTAAAGGAACTGGGCACATTTTTCAAGGAACAGATATAAGATTTTTGCTGAGTCACCTGTCCATGTGGAACCTTAACCTACCTAAGACACAAATTCAGTAGTAGAGGATGAAAAATGAAGATCCTGGCAGTAACTGATATGCATGGTGAATTCCAGCCCCTAGTTAACTATCTAAAAAGTAACCCGGTGGATCTGGTAATACTGGCCGGTGACATAACCCACTTTGGCCCTCGTAAGTTAGGGGAGGATATCCTGAATGAGATCTGCTCCTACGATGTACCAGTCATGGCCATACCCGGCAACTGCGACCCGGAGTTCATTCATGGCGAGATCGAAAGCTCCCGTGCAGTTAACATTCATGCCCGTTGCTTGGTGGTGAAAAATGTGGGCATCTGTGGATTTGGCGGGTCCAACCCCACCCCCTTCAACACTCCACTGGAATTCGAGGAGGTGGAGATATATGATGAGGCTAAAAAGGCCCTGGAAGGCATAAAGGACCATGAAGTAACTATTTTTGTAACCCACACCCCTCCACATGGCACCAGTACAGACCTGCTCCCTTCGGGGGAGCATGCCGGCAGCACCAGCCTGCGCCGGCTTATAGAGGAGTTTCAGCCCACCATAAATATCTGTGGCCATATCCACGAGTCACGGGGCACAGATCGGATCCGGGAGACCCAGGTGCTGAATCCGGGTAAATTGGATGAGGGCTATGGTTGCCTCATCCACATCCCCGAAGAGGAAAAAACCCGGATCAAAACTAAAATAATAGCCTTAGATTCGAATAAATCTAAAAAACAGTAAATCTTATCCCTAAAAAGATGGGTAACCATTTGGGGTAGAAAATGATTTAAAGGTGGGGGATCAACCATCATTAGATACCTTTTTTTAAACTTTTTGAGGTGTACATATGAGTATGATAATGGTCGAAGGAGAAGTAGGGGGTAAAAAATACCGGGAACCCTTTTCGAAGGGGGTTCTAGCCAGATCTCTTACCAGGGCGGAGATGGACCCTAACAAGGCCTACACCTTTGCCTCCCAGATCGAAGCCCACCTCAAGGAAGAAGGAGTGGAGGTAATTGTACTGGATGACCTCATAAAAAAGGTCACTGAAAAGTTATGGGAAGAGGATCAGGAAATAGCCTCCAAGTACAGGCATTGGAAGAAGCTTCGCCGCTGCACTGATCCTTTAATTATACTGGTGGGGGGTGCCTCGGGTGTGGGGACCAGCTCCATTGCCTTTGAAGTAGCCAACCGGCTGGGCATCCGAAACATGATCAGTACCGACATGATCCGGGAGGTCATGCGTAAAACAAGCTCCAAGGAACTTGTTCCCACCCTCTACGAATCCAGCTACACAGCCTACCTTTCCCTGCGCATTCCACCCCCACCTGAATTTGACCAAGTACTCATTGGTTTCCGGGACCATGTGGACACGGTAAGTGTGGGTGTGGAGGCAGTTATTGAACGGGCCATCAAAGAGGGAATAAGCATCGTGGTAGAGGGGGTGCACATCGTACCCGGATTCATCAGCCAAAACCTAGTGTCACTGTCCAACGTTAAAATGTTCGTCCTAACCATACAGGATGAGGAAGTGCACAGGGGACGATTTTACTCCCGTTGCCGACAGATGTGGGCCCGGAGGCCGCTTAAAAGATATATGGACTCCTTTGATGATATCCGGAGAACCCACCTCTACTTTGAAAGCCAGGCCAACAAATTCCATGTTCCGGTCATCGAGAACATCGATGTCACCACCACCATTGACTCAATTATCGAGAACATAACCCAGACATATGGAAGTGAAGAAGATGTTAAAGGAACTCAAGGTTAAAGATGTGATGACCAAGGATGTAATTACGGTCCCACCCCAGGAAGACGTGATTTTTGCCTTTGAAAAGTTGATGAAGCACAGGATAAGCTCCCTACCCGTCATGGATGGGGGGGTGCTGGCTGGTATTGTCACTGCCACGGACCTGGGCCACAACCTGATACTGGACAAGTACGAACTGGGCACCACAGTGGAGCAAGTAATGATCAAGGATGTGGTGTGTGTCAGTCCCGAAGATGATCTCGTAACTGCCGTGAGGAAGATGAATCAGTATGGTAAAGAGGAGGGCATTATCAACCAGCTGATGGTAATAGAGGACCACCAGATCCGGGGAATTATCTCAGATGGAGATATTATAAGGGTACTGGGCCTGTAAAAAGATTATTTTTTCATAAAAAAAGGAGGGGGAGGGCCCTGCCTATTCATGGGGAGTTACCCGGGGCTTGAAGGAGTCACATAAGCTGGGGAACTTCTTGCGGAGCTCCATCTCCAGTTTGTCAACGATTTCTTCTTCAATTTCCGGACTTTTAGTCACCTCTACACTGAAGGAGTTGTTGCTAAGGGTGACGTCCATCACCTCTTCTCCGATGTTGAAAATAAACTCCACAGTTTCACCATCATCCAGGTCAGAGGCTATTTCCTGGATCAAATCTTCCGAATATTTGAGGAATTTACCCTCATCAGGGAGATGGGTGTCCTGGCTGGTGGTAACTTTTTTTATTAAAAAGGGAGCACAACCCTCGGTACGTGCTGCTTTTCGGTTCACCCAAAAGGTAACCACCATCAACTTCTTCTCATTATCCATGGGGCTTTCATAGTCCATTGTTTTCATAGTCCATTCACCTCTTCCATTCTTCACCCATCAGTTTGATAAAGACAGCTATACCAATCTCGTAGCACTGGTCCAGCTCCTTGGTGGTGGGCTGATAATTAAACTCATACTTTTCTAAAACTTCGAATCCATATTTTTCTAAGCATTCTGCCACTCGGGCCATGGCTTTACCACCAGTCTATCTATCCCCAGGTGGTGCTTTGTCCATTTAAGCCGGTGCCTTGAAGCTAAAACCCCCTCCAGTACATCAAAGTATCCCTAGTCTAGGGTGAAGTCCTTGTAATTGGTGGGGATTCCAATTGAAGGGCGTTACTGACCAGAACTCCACCCAGTAAATTGCTTCTTTAATCTTAACTGGAATCTTATACCTCCCATACAAGCCACCACAATCTGGGGTTGGGGACTGGCTGATTAAAGAAACTATTACTTATTGATTTGAACTTTTAATTATTTTTTTCCATGAAACCTAGAGCCTCCTTCGATACAGGGATCTTAGATTAGTATGCTGTAGAGAAGATACATGGAGGCCGATATCAGGATACAGGCAGGTATGGTCAGGATCCAAGTGGTGGCAATGTTTTTAATCACATCCACCTTAACGGTACTGGTACCCCGGGCTAGTCCTATCCCGATTACAGTGCCCACCAGGGTCTGAGTTGGTGAAACTGGCATCCCCAAACCAGCAAAAAAGAAAATCACCGTAGCTGCGGCTATCTGTGCTGAGAATCCCCGGGATGGAACAAGTTCCGTGATCCTTCGCCCTATGGTCTCGGTTATACGCCCCCCAGCCACCATTATCCCGGCCACAATCCCAATGGCCCCCAGGATCTGTATATTCTGGCTGACTGAAGCTCCGAAGGCATAATAAAGCACCCCAGTAGCCACGGCAATGTCAATGGCCCCCACATTCAGGGCTGAGAAGGCGGAGCTACCAATCTGCAGGTAGGAAAATATTTTCTCTAAACGGTCCTTAACAGAGATGGCCGTGATATTTTTGAATAAAAAATTTTTCAGAAGATAGTAAACCCCAAAGCCCGTCACCAGCCCCATCAGGGGTGACATGATCCAGCTAATGACGATAAAAGCCAGCGTATTCAGGTTCATACTGTTAATACCTACACTCACCAGTCCATAGCCAACCAGTGCACTTACAATGGCATCTGAACCAGAGATGGGTATCTTACGCAGCAGGGTTATGGTTATCCACAGAGCTGCAGATAGGGTTATGATGAAGGCCCCGGTGGCCTGCAGGACATCCGGGGCGATGATACCACTCCCCACAGTCTTGATAACTTCACTCCCAAAGTACAGTGCCCCTACCAATTCAAAAAACGCCCCCAGTAACAGGGCATGACGCATTTTAAGGGCACCGCTGCCTACTACTGTCCCCATTGAGTTACCAATATCATTGGCGGCTATGTTAAAGGCCATGTAGATGCTGATGACCACGCCCATAATCAAAAGCCCATCCATGATCATTTGTATGTTCTAGACTGGTGAAATATCATTCCAATCAATGAAGGTTAAGCAATTGAAACACAACCTTAAAATACCACCTACCACCAACACTAAATGGGCTAGACTGGAGGGTCAGGGGTCCTCTGTAAGCGCACATCCCCTACACGGCGCAGTCGAAGTTCAAGAGGCGGCAGATTAACTGTCTCTTGGCCCAGAGGATCAATGCTGAAACCTCGTCCCACAGGATCACTGGTGGTTGGGCACTGGCTGGAGGGCCGGTGTTAACGCCCTTAACCAGGGGAACGTGTCAGGTCTGGAAAGAAGCAGCTCTACTCTGGTCAGCTGATGCTTGTGGAACAGCGGGGTGGAGTTGGCCTTCTGGATCACCATTGGACACGCGGTCTGTCCACTCTTGAACACGCCCACTACATTCACCACCAGGATACTTGTGTTTAAATAGTAGAGGAACCAATCTAAATACCTACATTTTATATGCCGGGGTGGCCCAGTCTGGTACGGCGTTGGCCTGCTAAGCCAATGATCCCTTGGATCACGCGGGTTCAAATCCCGTCCCCGGCGCTTTTCCTGCCTTTAACCAATTTTATAATCCATAAAGATACCAGTTCCAGGTGGATTTCCAGTGTAAATATTGTGAATTAACACTAATTTTTCTCTGCCATGGCAAATTATAAATATGTTCTGGAATAAAAACAAAGAACAGAAAAAGAAAAAGGGGGGGATAACAAAAGATGAGTATCCATAAAGCGGAAGAAGTGACCACCCATAATGTGGGGAGCCCAGTATGGTTCAGGCCACCTTATTGTGGTGTTCGCGGTATTCGTTATGGTGATGTGGTGATAGATTTCGCCTTAATACATTATTTAAGGAGTAGATACTATCCATTGGCGGGGGAATCACCTTAGCTTAAGACACCACACTTATAACGATAAGTTATTGGATTATTTTTATAAAACGAAATATATCACTTGGGGGGGATATATTGAGAAAGACTATCTACTCTACCATAGTGATCCTGTTAATGGGATTATGCATGATAGGCGCTGTTTTTGCAGAAGAACCAATTCTGAATGCTACGGCAGAAAAGACGGTGAACAGTGAAGAAGTTTATCTGGGTGAAGCTATAAATTTTAACCTTACAGTTAGCAATCCAAACCTGGATGACAACTTCACCGACGTGGTGGTTACAGATCAAATCTCGGACTTGTTAGAGTACCTTGGAAACAGTGATCCTTCGAAAGCAACATATGATGCAGCCACAAGGACCGTAACCTGGAATATTGGTAATCTAAACCTTGGGGAAGTGGCAAAACTGACCATTTTTACCAGAGCCATAGCCACTGGTAGATTTGACAACGAATTCAACGGAACCTACAAGGTAACCATTGTGGATCAACCCGCCTACGATGAACAAGTGCTGGTAGGCCATGAAAAAGTTCTAACTGGCTGGGACTGGCTCCCTGCCTGGGGAACATACTACTGGGGCAGCCTTCATCAAGTAAACACGTGGCTTGATGATCTGCGTGCCACCTACCCAGAATCTTCCTACCCCGGTGCTGTGTTCTGGGGTCCATTCCACTACACAGAATACTTCTGTGAGATATGCCCAGAATCCGAGGATTGGTACTGGGCCTGGGCCACCATCCCCATCTACTGTGAAGATCCCAGCCGACCAATCTACGAATGCATACACCACCCAGCCACCTACAAAAAAGAAACCAGATATCTCTATGCTGCCATTGACCCGGGAATTATTCTGGAACTACCAGAACCTGTAACTCCCGAAACACCTGACGTATCTGCTGCTACAGTGACCATGGAAAAAACAGGAGCACCACTACTGGGAACCATCCTGGCCTTACTACTGGTAGCCGGGGGACTGTTCCTATCAAAAAGAAAACCATAGGGGGAACTAATAAACCCCCTTTTTTATATTTTTTTTATGAACAACTAATTTTCAAGTTCTCCTAGAGACCTGGCCAACCGATTTATACCCTCTTCTATCTCTTCCCTGCTGCTGTTGGAAAAATTCATCCTCAAGGTGTTATCTTGAGGATTTTCAGAGAAGAAGGCCGGGCCTGGTACAAAGGCCACCTTCTCCTCAAGGGCTCTTTTAAATAGCTCCAGGGAGGACACACCCTCCGGGAGGGTAACCCACAGGAACATTCCCCCCTCTGGTTCGGTGCACTTCACATCCTCCGGGAACTCATCCTTTATTAAAGAGACCATGAGGTCCCGCTTTCTTTTGTACATGCTGCGTATTCTCTTTAAATGGGCCTCCACATCATAATCTGATAGGTAACAGTGGATGATCATCTGGGACAGTAGACTGGTGTGCAGATCAGAGGCCTGCTTGGCGGTGACCAGCTTATCCATAACTTCGGAGGGGGCGGTTACCCATCCCAGACGGATGCCCGGGGAAACTACCCTGGAAAAAGACCCTAAAAATAAGGATTCACCTAGAAAGGCCTTAACTGGGGGATGATCCTCGCCTAGGAAGCGTATCTCACCGTAGGGATCATCCTCCACCAAAACAGTATCACTGCCCTTTAAAACCCTGGCAACCTCCTTCCTACACTCCAGGGAATAACTTGTGCCGGTGGGGTTCTGGAAGTTAGGAACTGCGTAGAAGAGTTTGGGACGAAATCTATTCAGAACCTCCTGCAAGTCTAGAACATCCACTCCCTCTTGTCCTAGGGGTAGGGAATGGAATATTGGCTCGTAGAGCCCAAAGGACTGGAGGACGAATAGGTAGGTGGGTCTTTCCACCAGGACCGGGTCGTTCTGGTTGAGGAATATCTTCCCCACCAGATCCAGGCCCTGCTGGGAACCATTGGTCACTAGAACCTCCTCCGGCTCCACTTCTAGGCCCCTCATCTGGTAGCGCTGGGAAATCCACTCCCTCAGGGGATAATATCCTTCGGTGGTGCTGTACTGGAGGGCCTGCGCCCCCTTTTCATCTAAGACCCGGACTGCTGATTCTTTAATATCATGCTACGGGAATGATTCTGGGCTGGACAAGCCACCGGCAAAGGATATGATCTCCGGGTCCTCGGATACCTTCAGTATCTCCCTGATGAAGGAGCGGGGAACCTTACCCATACGGGCTGCGAATTCATAGTCCATAGGATTATTTTTTACTCCCATAATTTTTAACGTGCTCCCAGGCCCGGTGATACTCCTCGAAACCCTCCTCCTGGGAGTAGAGGGAGGTGTCCTCCCGGCCAAACACCACCCGATCCATCCCCACAGGGCAGACCTTGATGCAGATACCGCAGGGGGACTGATACTTTTTACGGAGTTTCCTGCTCCGGTTGGCACAGTTGATCTTCTCCATGGGTGGGGGGAAGTGCTCATCCTTACGGGTGGCCAGGGCATGAACAGGGCAAGTTCTAGCACAGAGGAGGCACCGGGTGCACAGGTCATAACCAATTATGGGGTCACCATCCAGGGAGGCGGTGGTGAAGATGGAGGTGAAACGAACCCGGGGTCCATACTCTGGAGTTAAAAGCACATTATTCCAACCAATGGATCCCAGACCAGCCAGGTATGCAGCGTGTTTGTGGGAGAAAAAGGCCAGGGGCTTTTTCAGGAGCACTTCAATATCACCATACCCATCCCGGGGTAGGTAAATAGAAGGATGTCCTTGGCTGGTAAGATAATTTGATAAGAGGTAGGCCTCTTCATCCAATAGCTGGTTGATGGTGTGGTACAGTTCGTGGTAAAAGATGGAGGGCGCAGTCTCCAGGATGGGGAGCTGCACTGGCAGTCCAATTACAATAACTGTTTTAGCCTCGGGGTAGATGGACTGGGGCCAGAATTCTGGGGGTATCCACTCCTCAAAGTGGTGGGGCAGCTCCTCCGGGGGATTTTCCCACCTTTCCACCGGTGCAAAGCCCACCAGGGGTATGCCCATTTCCTGGCACTTTTTTCTGACCCTGCTTTTTATGGATTCAGCCATGTTTTCTAGTTTAGGTCTGGGGATTAATATTTATTATTCCCTGCCTGGTCCAGGCTGTCAGGGCTGCAGACGGAACTTGGCGGCCTTCAGTGCCTCGAACCACAGCACACTAGTGCCACCAGCCAGGAGGCAGAGCAGGAGATCAGTTGCTGAGAGCACCCCGAACTGGAACAGGCTCTGCAGTGATGGCAGGTAGAGTACCAGTCCCAGTATGATAACTGCCAGGGCTATGATCCACCACAAGGCCGGGTTAGGTGAGTGCAGGGTCTCCATGATGGTTTTACTCCAGGAACGGTTGGAGAGGATCAGGGCCAGGTTACCGAAAAGCATGGTGGTGAAGGCCAGAGCCCGGGAGGTGTCCTCGCCCCGGCCCCCATAGAAGGCCACCACAAAGACGGCCAGGACTATGAGGAGCACCACCACCCCCTGTAGGATGCTGATCCCTATGGTTCGGGGTTCGAAGAGGGGGTCTTTCTTACTGCGGGGTGGCCGCTTCATCACATCCTCCTCTGCGGGCTCTGCCTCGAAGGCAACTGAACAGGCAGGGTCGATGATGAGTTCCAGGATGACGATCTGCATGGGAAAGAGGACCAGGGGCCAGCCAAAGATCACCGGTAAAAGGGACATGCCCACGATGGGCACGTGCACCGCGAAGATGTAGGAGGTGGCCTTCTTCAGGTTGTCGAAGATGCGCCGGCCCATCTTAACCGCCGAGACAATGGAGGAAAAATCATCATCCAGGAGCACCAGGGCGGAGGCCTCCCGGGCCACATCCGTCCCCCGGCCACCCATACTGATACCGATCTGGGCGGATTTAAGTGCCGGGGCATCGTTCACCCCATCTCCAGTCATGGCCACAGTATCACCCCTGGCTTTGAAGGCCTCCACCAGGCGCAGCTTTTCCTCCGGAACTACCCGGGCAAAGATGTTAACATCCTGGACATGGTCCTGGAGCTCTTCATCATTCATCTGGTCTAACTCGGGCCCGGTGATTACCTGGCCGTAGTTCCGGAGCCCGATCTGTGAGCCAATGTGGGAGGCGGTGCCGGGGTAGTCCCCGGTGATCATCACCACCCTGATGCCGGCCTGGTAACACTCAGCCACTGCCTCCTCTACCAGGGGGCGCAGGGGATCATGGAAGCCTAAAAGGCCCAGAAACTGGAATGGGAAATCGTGCTGCTCTCCGGGTAGGTGGGTCTGGGTGAAATGTCCCTGGGCCACTCCAATAACCCTCAAGCCCTGACTGGCTAAGGTGGTGATCTGTTCCTGCAACTCCGCCAACTCCACTTCTGACAGGTGGCACAGGTCTGCCACTGCCTCCGGAGCCCCCTTAGCAGCGATGAGGTATTCATCTCCATCCGGGGATTGCCATACATGGGACATGGCCAGGAGCTCCTCTGAGAGGGGATACTCCTGTATCAGGCTCCAGTCATGGTGGAGGTGTTCGGTGTTCCTCAGGACCTGGTTTCCGAATTCCTTTAACGACTTCTCCATGGGGTCGAAGGGGTCCTTCTGGCTGGCCAGGATGCTGTACTCCAATAGGGAGTGGAATTTCTCCGGTAAATTATCATCATCATGGTTAACTTCCAGGGACTCGCCCCGGACCATCAGGGTGCGGACCATCATCTGGTTGAGGGTGAGGGTACCGGTCTTATCGGTGCACAGTACAGTGACGGATCCCAGGGCCTCTATGGCCTGGGAGCGCCTGGTGAGCACGTTCTTCTGGGATATGCGCCAGGCTCCCAGGGCCAGGAAGATGGTCAAGACCACGGGGATCTCCTCGGGTAGGATGGCCATGGCCAGGGTGATCCCCGCCAGGAAGCCCTGCAACCAGTCCAGGCGGGTGAGGCCGTAGACCACCACAACCACACAGCAGAGTCCCACCCCCATGAGTGCCATGTTCAGGACCACCCGGCGGGTCTCCTTCTGGAGGGCGGTGTTCTCGGTTTCAAGGGACTGTAAACTCTTACCTATCCGGCCCATCTCTGTCTGGAGGCCGGTTTTCATTACCTGGGCCACTCCCTGCCCCTGCACCACCAGGGTCCCGGAGAACACCGATGGGAGGCTGTCACCACCTGGGGGGTGCATGTCCAGGATCCCACCACAGGAGACCTTACGCACCGGTGCTGATTCCCCGGTTAAAAGCGACTCGTTGATGAGGAGGTTGCTGCAGGAGAGGACCACGGCGTCGGCTGGGATCCGGTCCCCCATCTGGAGCATGATGATGTCCCCGGTGACCACTTCCCTCCCGGCGATCCGTTTCTGCTGTCCATCCCGGATTACCAGGGCCCGGGGGCTGGACAGATCCCGCAGGGCCTCCAGGGTGTTCTCGGTTTTCCGTTCCTGGTAGAAGGTGATGCCCATAATCACGAACACGAAGGCCAAGAGCATCAGGGCCTCCTCCAGGTCCCCCAGTACCAGATAGATGCTGCCACAGGCTATTAAAAGAAGGAACATGGGTTCGCGCACTACTTCCAGGGCAATGGCGAACAAGGTTCTTTTATCCGGGGAGGGGAGTTCGTTATAGCCTTCGGACTTTAATTTAGCACTGGCCTCCTCCTGGGATAGTCCCGGCATTCCCTCCAGTTTAACCTCTTCCCACATCTTTTTCTCCCACTCCTTGGGTTTTTAAAAGTATGAAAAAATGAGTACTTATATTTTTATCTGGAATTAACAGAGCCCAAAGTAGTGCCGAAAGAATGTGTAACTTGATGATCAAGAATTAGGCCAAGTTAATGGAGTTTTTTTTTTAAAAATGGTGTTTACCACTCCAGGAGCTCCAGCCGATCCATGGCAGTTAGCAGTTCCGGGTAGGACGTTGCATAGGAGAGACGGAAGTGACCCGCACCATGGGCCCCGAAGGAAGCACCTGGCACCAGTACCACTCCCTCCTTAATTGCTTCAGACACGAACAACTCCGGATCCCTAACCTGGGGGAAGAGGTAGAAAGCTCCCTGTGGCAGCTTACATTCAATGCCCATACCATTAAGTCTGGAAACCACCAGGTCTCTTCTTCTCTGGAACTCCGCCACCATCTCACCCACACTATCCTGCGGCCCGGTAAGGGCTTCCAGTGCTGCGGCTTGGGAGAGGGAACTGGCACAGGCTGTGCTGTACTGGTGCACCTTCAGGAGAGCTTCTGATAAGTTGGATGGTGCGGATAGATATCCGACACGGAATCCGGTCATGGCGTAGGCCTTGGAGAAGCCGTTGATGGTGATGGCGTTTTTTGTGTATCGTCCGGGACTGTAGTGCTTGCTCCCGTAGATGATCTTCTCGTAGATCTCGTCGCTTATGATCACCAGGTCATGGTCCTGGGCGATCTCGGCCAGGCCCTTAACATCCTCCTTTTTCATGACTCCCCCGGTGGGGTTGGCTGGGGAGTTCATGATAATGGCCTTGCTTTTCTGGCTGATCTTCTCCTGAACATTCTCGGGGTTTAATCGGAAGTCATCCTCACAGTCAAGCTCCACAGGTACAGTGGTGCCTCCAGCCAATTCTACACAGGCCTGGTAGGATACGAAGCCTGGATCAGGGATGAGGACTTCGTCTCCCTTATCAACCAGGGCCAGGGTTGACATTAAAAGGGCCTCACTGGCACCTACGGTGACTATGACGTTTTCCGGGGAAGTTTCAATGTGGTTATCCTGCCTTAGCTTTTCAGATATGGCTTCCCGGAGTTCCAGGGTCCCCTGGTTACCGGTGTAGTGGGTGAAATTCTCATCCAGGGCCCTTTTAACAGCGTCCTTAATATGGCTGGGGGTGTTGAAGTCGGGTTCGCCCAGGGCCAGGTTGATGGTACCTTCACCCACCAGGTCGAACATCTTACGAACCCCGGAGAGGTCAATGGATTCTAGACGTTGAGTGGGCTTCATAATCATTACCTTAATTATTTATCGTCCTAGACTAATATAAAGGAAAGCATGGCTGAGATGAAGCGGGCCCTTGGTCTTTTTGATGTGATAAACCTGGTTATCGGCACCATAGTAGGTGCAGATATCTACATCGCCGCGGCCTTTGGGGCGGGTTTACTGGGCCCGGCATCTCTTTTAGCCTGGGTTTTAGCCGGTGTAATGGCCCTAGTCATAGCACTCTGTTTTGCTGAATGCTCCTCCCTAACTCCCCGGGTAGGAGGCCCCTACGCCTATGCCAGGGAAGCCTTTGGGGACTTCGCAGGATTCATGGTGGGCTGGTCCCTTATAATTGCCTCCTGGGCAGCTATCGCAGTATTTCCTCTGGCATTCGTGGCATATCTCACCTACTTCTTTCCCCACATCGTGCCCTGGCAACAGGACCTCATCAAAATAGCCTTCGTATTCTTTTTAACCTTTATAAACTACCGGGGAGTGAAGGAAGCAGGGAAGATCAACGACGCCCTGACCTTCCTGAAGATCTTCCCCCTGATAATCCTCACCCTGCTGGGCCTGGTGTTCTTCATCCTCAAACCCTCCCATTTAATATCCAACCTAACACCCTTCGCCCCCCAGGGCTGGGGTGGTATGGGAGGTGCCCTGGTCCTGATATTCTGGGCCTACGTCGGATTCGAACTGGTAACTGTACCCTCGGATGAGATACTGGATGCTAAGAGAACCATTCCCCGGGCCCTGGTACTGGGGATGGTCCTCATCATAGTCTTCTACTTTCTAACCAACTTCGTAATTGTGGGTTCAGTATCCTGGCAGGAGTTATCCACCAGTTCCGCACCACTGGCCCTGGCAGGAAAAACCATCATCGGAGGTTTAGGTGCGATAATCCTGGCAATTGGTGCTTTATTCTCCATATCTGGATCTGACGAGGCGGGAATATTATCATCGGCCCGGATACCCTATGCCATGGCTGGTGATGGCCTGTTTCCCCACTTCTTTGCCAGGGTGCATCCGGTGTATGGCACTCCCTACCTATCCCTATTGGTGCAGGGGGTGGTAACCACCATCGCCACCCTCCTGGGAACCATAAGTGAACTCATCATCCTCTCGGTATTCACCCTGCTTCTATGCTACCTGGTAACCTGCCTATCAGTGTTCCCCCTCCGCAAGAACTATGAGGGCGGTATTAACCTCCCCAGAGTTGTGCCTATCTTAGGGGTGATCATCAGTGTTTACCTCATGACCCAGTGCTCCCCCATCCAGATCGTGACTGGGGTCCTACTGATGCTCCTGGGAATACCTGTTTACATTAAGTACTCACCTGGTGATGAGATCAAATCGGTGAAAAGGGAGATAAAGGAGCGCAGAGGATTATTCGACCGGGAACTTAGGTGGAGGGAAAGATTCCTCTCCCACACCCTAGGCCACCTGGCCAGTCTGATGAGGAGGATCAGGTAAAAAGTTAGTCGGAGATAAAATATTCCTACCTTGAAAGAGGGAGGAATCAGGGACAGGCCCCGCAGTTCTGGCAACCGAAGGTCTCACACCAGGGTGTGAAGTCACCTTTCAAGGCATTATAATACTCACTTTTTAGAAACTCGTCACTGACTCCCACCTGGATGTTCTTCCAGGGAAGATCGGATTCCAGATCCCAGTGGGGAGAAAGTTTCTGCCAGTCCGGTAGGGATAACTTGTGTTGGAGTGATCTTTCCAGAACAACCCCTATTTCCACTCCCCCCACGGATAAAACGTACTGGATGAGGCTGCTGCGGGGACTTTCCGCCTTGAAATAACGGGAACGGAACTCCTTGTTCAGGGAGCTGATCTTGTTTTTTATCTCTTTGTAGTTGAAGTGGTGCCACTGGAAGGGGGTGTGGGGTTTGGGTATGAATGGATTCACACTCACCCGGAGGGAACTATACCTCGGCGCCTTTTTCTGGAGGGTTCTGATTAAATTTACTAGTTCCAGTATATCCTTATCAGTCTCGGTGGGCAGGCCCACCATGAAGTACAACTTGACGTTTAAGTCGTGCTGGAAGATTTTCTCAACGGCAGCAAAGATGTCCTCATCGGTCAGGGATTTGTTGACCACCCTGCGGAGGTTCCAGGTGGACTCCGGTGCCAGGGTGACCGTCTTCAGTCCGCTATCTTTAAGTATCGAAAGGAGCTGGTCTGTTACTGATTCCACCCGGAGGGAGGGTAGGGTGATCTGGAAATCCTTTTCCAAAAGTTGTTGGCACAGGTCCTCCATCCGGGAGTGGTCCGAGACTGCCGCCCCTATGAGGGCCACCTTGTTTAGTCCCGTGGATTTTCTGGTCTTCTGTGCTGTTTCTAGGAGTTCCTCCAGGGGCACTTCCCTGCGGGGACGGTACAGGCAGCCGGCCATACAGAACCGGCAGCCCCTGGTGCACCCCCGGGACACCTCCAGGAGGAATGATCTTCCAAAGGCCGGGATCAAACGTTTATCATCTGTCTCAGGTATAACCTGGTGCACCGGCTTCCAGGCCTGTTCCATGTCCTGGATGAGGTTGATCTCCACGGGATTATCAGGTAGATAAACTCCCTTAACTTCCAGGAAGCTCTCCAACTCCAATCTGGGCTTGTCCAGTTTTTTAAATACTTCTAAAAAATGGGGGAGTATGGCCTCACCATCACCCACCAGGAACAGATCCACATAGGGAGACATGGGCAGGGGGTTGGAGGTGGCGCAGGGGCCCCCGGCTATTACCAGGGGATCATCCGGTTTTCTATTATCTTTCCGGATGGCTAGACCACCCTTATGGAGCATCTCCAATACGTGGATGTAGTCCTCCTCGTACTGGAGTGAGAATCCCACCAGGTCAAAGTGCTTTAAACGGGTGCCGGTTTCCAGGCTCTTAGCCTGGGGGTAGACCACCCTCTCACAGTAGGTGTCCTCCCGGCTGTTTAGAAAATCGTAGATGATATGAAATCCCAGGGAGGACATGGCACTGCGGTACAGGTTGGGGTAGCAGGAGGCGAAGCGCAGCTCCACCCCCCGGGGTTTCTTGACCACCACGTTATGTTCCCGGAGCATAGTTTATTATCTAACCTTTTACATAATCAACTTAACCTAAAAATGGGGCAGAGCGCATGGGAGATAAGAGATACCGGAAAGTGGCGGTTGGGGGAACCTTCGACAAGTTCCACCAGGGCCACCGCATGCTACTGGAGAAGGCCTTCCAGGTAGCAGAACAGGTCCTCATCGGAGTCACCTCCGACGAATTCGGAGGCCAGAAGGGGGAAATAGAGCCCTGCAACGTCCGAATGTCCAACCTGAACACCCTCCTGGAGGGACATAGTGACTACGTCATAGCCAGGCTGGAGGAGCACTACGGCCCCACCATAGAGGATGAAAGTATAGAGGCCATTGTGGTCAGCCCTGAAACAGAACCCACCGCCCAGAAGATCAACCAGATACGGAAGGAAAAGGGGATGAAGCCACTGGACATTGTGAAGATCGGGATGGTGTTAGCTGAGGATGGGAAGCCAATTTCATCTACCAGGATCAGGAAGGGAGAGATAAACCCCGACGGGAGCCTTAAATGATGAAGATCAAGGTGGGAACCCACAACCCCCTGAAGGTGAGGGCCACCCGCAACGTGATGGAGAAAATCTACACCAACGTAGACGTGGAGGGAATAGAGGTGGACTCCGGGGTAGGAGACCAGCCCATCGGCCTGGATGAAACCATACAGGGAGCGGTGAACCGGGCCCGGAATGCCTTCCTGGACGCGGATTTATCGGTGGGCATCGAATCAGGTTTACTGGCCGCACCCCACAGCATCACCGGTTATCTGGACCTGCAGTGGTGTGCCATCTACGATGGGGAAAGAGTAACCCTGGGGGTGAGTGCCGGCTTCGAATATCCCCCTGTCGTGGTGGAGGAGGTACTGAAGGGCCAGGAGGTTGGTGAGGTGATGGACGAGGTCACCGGGGTGGAGAAGCTGGGCCAGAAGACAGGGGCGGTGAGTATTCTGACCAAGGGACTTTTGGATAGGACTGAGAACACGGAGCAGTGCGTGCTGATGGCCATGATCCCCCGGATGAATAAGGGAGTTTATTTTTAATCATTAAGGATAAAAAATGGAGTATAAGTACCTTAAAACAACTAATGAAGATAATATGAGGATTTGCATAGTTCCCACCATGTTTCCCAAATTTATTGGTGACTATTATGGATCTTTTGTTTATGATGAAGCCAAAGCATTGGTTCAAATGGGTTTTGAGGTACATGTAGTCACTCCACACAATCAGGGGGCCGTTTATCGAGAAAATATGGAAGGAATAGAAGTTCATAGATTTAGATGGATGGAACCAAAGCCATTCCGGGCCCTTGTTCATTTTAAAGGTTTTTTAGACACTTTTAGAATGTTAACTTATTCTGTTTCTCTGTTCTTTAATTTAATCAGAACAACTAAGAAATATAAAATCCAGATTTTACATGCACATTCTGTGATTCCTACAGGTTATATCGGATCTTTAATTTCGAAACTTATGGGTATTCCACTTTTTATCACAGCTCATGGTATGGATATCAACAATTTTGAAGACCGAAGATTATTTAATTACTTCATTTCTTCATCTTTGAATTCTTCCCATAAATCCATTGCCGTAAGTGAAGATCTTGCCAAAAAGATGCGATTATTGGTAAATGATGAAAATAAGGTCATTGTTTTAAGAAATGGGGTGGATACTCACATATTTCATCCCGGTGAGAATAAAAAGCTGCGGTACAAATTCGGAATTAAAGATGATGAAATTTTAATATTGTTTGTTGGATATTTAGACACGTTCAAGGGGATATATGAACTTATAAACTCATTTCAGGAGATAAGTGCCGAGAATAAAAATGTTAAACTGTTGATGGTGGGGGGAGGGCCTAAGAAAGAAGATCTTTTAGATAATGTCATTAAAATGAATTTAGAAGATAATGTAATCTTCACTGGGATGATAGAGCACCAAAAAATCCACAAATATTATCAAGCAGCAGATATTTTTGTACTGCCATCTTACACAGAAGGCCTCCCTATATCTGTATTAGAAGCTATGGCATGTGGTTTGCCTGTTGTAGCTACAAATGTTGGTGGCATCCCCGAAGTAATAACTGATGGTCTTGGTGGTTTTCTTGTTTCACCAAAAAGTGAAAAAGAATTAATTAAAAAGTTAAATATTATCCTAACTAACAAATATATAAGGATGCAGTTCGTCCAAAAATCATTAGAAAGAATTGAGGATGAATTTGATTTTTATAAGAAAATTAAAAAATTGGCAAGTTCATACGAGTCGTTTGAATAATAACCTCTTAATCTCAGGCATTTGATATGCAAAGTGAAAATATGAAAACATTGATTTTAGGCTCTCTTGTTTGGGATAGCATCTGGGGACATAGTCAAGAGTTTACGACAATTTTATCTAAAGATCATGAAGTAACTTATTTAGAACCTGTTGTACATTCTTCTAATTTAAGTTTATCTTTTCAAAGAACTACAGAAAATCCCATTCCTGATAACGTCTTTATTATAAAAAGAGATATAAATTTAGGTTTAAATGCACTTTATGGTATTTACTGTGAGCTAAATAATCTTTATCATCTGATGTGGTTTGATTATGAAATTTTTATAACTTACTATACTACATGTGCAATTTTGCCCACTCTTTTCTCAAGATTGATGGGTAAAAAGGTTGTTTTAATGTATGTTGACGATTTAGCAGAGTGGTATGAACCTAAAGTTGCTAAGTATTTGACTAAATATTTATTCACACCATTAGTCGTTAAATTTTCAAATCTAACA